>Ga0208164_1000001_pt1 | contig 246293 bp, 196 predicted proteins | sample Colrivmet1449C02_FD_187634 | JGI IMG/M metagenome (GOLD analysis project Ga0208164, IMG submission 187634) | Estuarine microbial communities from the Columbia River estuary - metaG 1449C-02 (SPAdes) (version 2) | ecosystem: Environmental > Aquatic > Marine > Intertidal zone > Estuary | place... | reverse complement strand
ATGAAAAAAATCCTGCTCATATTTATATCACTGAGTGCTATTCAATTTGTGTTTGGACAAAATGAGAATGAATACACCATTCAATGGTATAATACTGAAAATGGCTGTTATGGGTAAAAGACGATGGCATCGGCATGAATCAACGCCAAGTTGAAAATATACTGATTGGAGAAACCATTGTCTCCTCAACAACTGTTGATAAGCGCAAAGGTCATGGACTAGGATATCAAATCATTAAAGACCTACTTGAGTTAATGAACGCAAGAATTGAAATTCAATCTACAAAGGGAATTGGCACTACTGTAATGATATATTTCAATTAAAAAAACGTACCCTATTTCTTTCTAAAAAATATTCGAATTGGCACACCGGTAAAGTCAAATTGCTCTCGGAGTTGATTTTCTAAATAATTCCGGTATGGCGTTTTGATATCATCAGGAAAATTACAGAAAAAAGCAAATGAAGGCGTCACAGTGGGGAGCTGTGTTATAAATTTAATCTTGATCGGATGTCCGCGCACCACAGGAGGATGGTAGGCGGCAATAGTCTTAAGCATCACATCATTTAGCTGAGCAGTAGCAATTTTTTGTTTCTTATTCTCAAATACTTTTAGTGCAATCTCAACCGCCTTGTGTATTCTTATCTTTTCTAATGCGGAAACAAATAAAATGGGTACGTCATTAAAGGGAGCCAGGCGCTGCTTCAAGTCCTTTTCAAACTGAACTGCAGTATTTGTTTCTTTTTCAACTAAATCCCATTTATTCACCAAAACAACCAATCCTTTTCCTTTTCGGGTAGCAAGGCTGTAAATATTCAAATCCTGAGCAGTCAGTCCTTTTGTGGCATCTAACAGAAGCAAACATACATCCGCTTCATCCATCGCCTTAATGGCTCGTATTACTGAATAAAATTCAAGATCCTCGTGCACTTTAGACTTTCTTCTAATTCCAGCCGTATCAATCAAAATAAATTCCTTTTGAAAAAGATTGTAGTGCGTATGAATTGTATCCCTCGTGGTACCTGCAATATCACTAACAATAGTGCGCTCCTCCCCAATGAGTGCGTTGAGCAAAGACGACTTTCCAGTATTGGGTTGCCCAATAATGGCAAATTTGGGAAGACTAGTCTCATCAACCTCATCAATATTTTCCTGTGCGGGAATTAATGCGGTCACTGCATCTAATAACTCGCCAGTTCCACTACCACTGGCAGCTGCAATAAAAAAAACCGGCTCCAACCCCAAAGAATAAAACTCATTAGCCTCTAATAGACGCTCATTGGTATCAACCTTATTTACTACAACAAATACCGGTTTCGTACTTTTTCGCAACGTTGAAACCATCGCGTCATCCAGATCGGTACGACCCGTTGCCGCATCCACCATAAAAAATACCACATTAGCTTCCTGCACTGCCACTAATACTTGTTTGGCAATTTCTTTTTCAAAAATATCTTCACTGCCATGTACAAAACCACCTGTATCAATCACATTGAAGGTTTTTCCATTCCAGTCCGTAACACCATACTGGCGATCACGAGTAACACCACTCACGTCGTCTACGATAGCCTTACGCTGTTCCAACAAACGATTGAATAAAGTACTCTTCCCAACATTTGGCCTTCCTACAATGGCAACTGTAAATGACATAAAATAAAATTAATATCCGTACTCTTTTAAATACAAATCATTATCTCGCCAACGGGGTTTCACTTTGACAAACAATTCCAAATAAACTTTCTGATCAATAAACCCTTCTATCTGCTTACGCGCTTCGGTACCCAGTTTTTTTATCATACTACCCCTTTCCCCTAGTATAATCCCCTTTTGCGTTTCTCGATTCACAACGATATCAGCCAAGATACGAACCAGATTTGCTTTCTCTTGGTATTCACGGATTAATACAGTGGTGTGGTAAGGCAACTCGTCTTCCGTTAACTCAAATATTTTTTCCCGGATAATCTCTGCAACAAAAAAACGGGTTTGCAAATCACTGATATCATCTGTATCAAAATAAGGTTCTCCAGCTGGTATAAATGGGAGCAGTTCCAGAATAAATGCATCGCGATTAAACTTTTTCTTTGCTGAAATAGCAATTACTTTTTTACAATAAGGCCTAGTGGAAAAGTAACCAATACCCTGTTTGATTTTTTCTGCAGAGAGAAGGTCTTTTTTATTTAAGATCACTAAAGCAGGCACTTTCAATTTCAAAGATCCAAACAACTGATCACAGACCGCCCAGTCCTCCTTTCCATCCACGAGCAATAGTGCCAGATCCCCGTCTTCCAACGCCGCATGTACCGCATTCATCATTTTTTCATGCAACTTATACTTAGGAGTGATGATACCAGGTGTGTCTGAAAATACAAGCTGATAGTTGCCCGAAGTTAAAATCCCCTTGATACGATGGCGTGTTGTTTGTACTTTAGGAGAGACAATAGCAAGCTTTTCACCAATCAATGCATTTAAAAGGGTGCTCTTACCGGCGTTGGGATGCCCGAATATGTTTACAAAACCCACTTGCATAGGTTGTTCATTAACTAAAAAGTCCGCCAGTGGCGGACCTTCTGTTGCGAAGGGGAGGATCGAACTCCCGACCTTTGGGTTATGAGCCCAACGAGCTACCGCTCTCTACTTCGCGATCTGGGTTGCAAATGTACAATTTTTAAAGCGCCGCTCCAAACAAAGTAGTTAATAGATTGTTTTATATAATTTTGTAATGCTCAATTGAATCTATATCGATTCAGTTGATCCAAGTTTTCGGGGTGTTTTTGGCTACTAGTCGAAATCTGAGATTAAACCCGTTGAACCTGGTCAGGGTAATGCCTGCGAAGGGAAAAATTAAATCTATTTTTCTACTGCCCGCATTCCCTCCGCATTTTTTAATGGTAAAACAAAAAAAGATGAAGAGGATTTTTTTAGCACTGCTGTTTCTGCATACTCATGCTGCTTTTAGCCAATCAAAACAAAATAGGATAGATTCTTTACCGGCTGATAGTTTTTACATGTTAGCCCCGGCATCCGTTAGAGCCGTTCGCGCAGATGAGAATGCACCTTTTTCGAAATCAAATCTGACTAAAAAAGATATTAATCTACTCAACCAAGGCGTAGACCTTCCATCTGTATTGGGGAGTTTGCCCTCTGTAGTGATTCATTCAGATGCTGGAAATGGAATTGGCTATACTGGCCTTCGGATCAGAGGAACCGATGCTACTCGTATCAATATCACCTTGAATGGGATTCCATTCAATGACGCGGAAAGCCAGGGAACGTTTTTTGTTAATCTGCCAGACTTTATCTCCTCAGCCAGTAGCATACAAGTTCAAAGAGGAGTAGGAACTTCTTCCAACGGCGCAGGAGCATTTGGAGCAAGCGTCAATATTAGCACGTTAGAAAGGGAAAAGGAAAAATATATAGAATTAAACAATAGTATTGGCTCTTTTAATTCACGAAAACACACTTTAAAATTTAGCACAGGCACTCGCAAAGGCTTTTTTATATCCGGAAGACTCTCTTCAATACAAAGCGATGGATTTATTGATCGTGCTAGAAGCGATTTAAAAGCATTCTACGTATCAACTGGCTACAGTAAAGACAGTAATTCAATTATTCGATTGAATATATTTTCAGGGAAAGAGAAAACCTATCAGGCTTGGTATGGAATTAGTGAAACAGATTTACTAGCTGGCAACCGCCGTATAAACTATGCAGGCACAGAGAAGCCAGGCTCCCCCTACGAGAACGAAACGGATAATTATCAACAAACACATTATCAATTTTTTTGGGAAAAAGCGCTACGCACTTCCTCACGCCTAAGCACTGCTTTTTTTATAACGAGAGGAAAAGGTTATTATGAGCAATACAAAGCTGACCAAAAATATTCTACCTATGGACTTACCCCACCCCTCCAAAACGGAGTCCCCATTACAACTGCTGATTTTATAAGGCAGCTTTGGCTAGATAACTATTTTTATGGAAATACAACCACATTAAGCTTTAAAAAAAATAAAACAGACTGGACCCTTGGAGGCACCATTTCACACTACCTGGGTAATCATTTTGGAAAACTGATTTGGTCTTCCAATAGCCCGCTAACTCCATATACTTGGTACCAGAACAAGGCCACAAAAAAAGAGAACGCCCTTTTTGTAAGGCAACAATCAAAAATCAATTCGAATTGGGTGTTATTTTATGATCTCCAATTCAGAGCTGTAAACTATACAATTGATGGATTTAGAAACAACCCGACGCTCCATGTTAATGCATCTTATTTATTTTTTAACCCAAAAGTTGGTATTACTTACAGAAAACAAAACTGGAAATCTTTTCTTTCATATAGCCGAGGTGCAAAAGAGCCCAACCGCGATGATTTTGAAGCGGGAGTAGCTCAATTATCACGACCTGAAAAATTAGGTGACCTAGAAATTGGCGTTGAAAAAAAGACGAAACGTTATCAGGCTAGTCTTACTTTTTATTACATGCATTATAAAGATCAATTAGTTTTAACTGGCAAGATAAACGATGTGGGTGCTTATACGCGAACTAATATTCCACAAAGTAGCAGAACAGGCGTAGAAGTGGAGGGCGAACTAGTTATTACAAATTGGTTAAAAACTGGAGGTAATTTTACCTGGAGCCGTAATAGGATTAAAAATTTAGAGGAGTATATTGATGATTATGACAATGGAGGTCAAGTAATAAAAAAATATGGGCGCTCTGCCCTTGCCTTTTCCCCTTCCCTAGTAACTAACCACTTTATTCGAATAACCCCTTTCAAAAATTTTGAAACAAATTTCAGTAGTAGATACGTAAGTTCACAGTTCTTAGACAATACAAGTAATAGTTACAGAATATTAAAAGCATTTTTAGTAAATGATCTTCGTACAAGCTACAGCTGGTCGTCTAAGCGAATTAAAGAAGTACTACTGATTGGACAAATCAATAATATTTTCAATAGGAAATATGAGCCTAATGGTTACACGTTCAGCTATATTTACGGAGGTTCACTTATTACAGAAAACTATTATTTCCCAATGGCAAACAGGAACTTTATGCTAACATTAAATCTGAAGTTCTAATTCAGATTCCGCAATGTATCTATTTTGGGGCGGCCTCCCTGTAACCAGATATCAATAAGTTGTCCAGGCCGAATTAAAAAGGGTTGACTATCCTCATCTAAAGGAGTTGGACTTTGTCGATAGATCCAGGCCGATAAAGTGTCCTGCACAGTAGGATCTAAAACAATAGCACCTAACGCAATTCCGGCGCTATCCAATAAAGCTTTAGCAGTTTCATAATTCAAGCCCACAAGCATGGGAACAGGAATGGGTTGATCACCAATCCCATCTCCCAAAACCAAAGTGATAAGACTACCCTTCTTGATTTTTGTTCCGGGAGAAATAAGCTGCCCGTTTTTCCGCTGCTCCAGTACGGCGTTTCTTGCAAAATCAGGCCTAAATAAAGTATCACCCACTTTTAAATCCATGGTACGAAGTACAACTTCGGCATTTCTAAAACTATAGCCGATCAAATTGGGCATTTCAACCAAGGGCGGTTCTACACTTCTTATAATTAGAAAAACGGTTCGATTAGCTTTAACCACTTCATCCGCATCCGGAAACTGTTTAACTACTTGCATAGGTGGAATAGCGTCTACATAGATAGAGTCCTGAATCTCCCATTCAAAATCAGCGCTGTCTAAAATACTTTTTACCTCTTCCAAACTTTTGCCTGTTAGGGAGGGAACTGTCGCAGCTTTTCCATGATCAGTTAACCATCCCAATGAAAAAAGAAAAACACCAAAGAGGATCACGCTTAATGCAATCCCCGCAAGAATATTTATTCCTAATGATTTTTTAGTTATAAAATCAAACATCCCTTAAACTATTGATCTGAAGAAGTTAAGCAATCTAAAACCAATTGAGAATAAAAATCAGGTAGTGACCAACCCATAGACCGAACCTGTTGTGGTATGATACTCGCCTCGCTTTGGCCAGGTATCGAATTTAACTCCAGCATATAGGGTTGCTGATCCGTTTGCTGTAAAATAAAGTCAATACGAACAACGCCCCTGCATTGAAAGGTTTGATAAACTTTTTTTGCGGTTTCTGCGATACGACTTGCCCACTCTACCGGAATTTGAGCTGGAGTTGTTTCAGTTGATTTTCCTTGGTATTTAGCCTCAAAGTCAAAAAATGGCATATTCGCATCTGCCACTACCTCTGTGATTGGAAGCACCAAAATCTTACCGGCAGATTTAAAGACTCCTACTGTAAACTCTCTTCCTACAATCATTTCCTCCACCAAAACCTGAGAATCCTCCTTAAAAGCCTTTTCCAAAGCTATCCGCAGGGACTCTCCCCTCTTTTCTACTTTTGACATTCCAATGCTAGAGCCTCCATTATTAGGTTTTACAAACACCGGAAATGTTAAATGACTAACTTTTTCTTCCCAATTTGTAAGCTCCCCTCGTAGAAACAAAACAGATCTGGCAACGGGTATACCCGCGGCCCCTGCCACTGCTGTTGCAACTCGCTTGTTAAAAGTAATCGCAGAGGTCAATGCATTACAACTCGTATAGGGTAAGCCTACCATATCAAAATACCCCTGCAACTTTCCGTCTTCGCCAGGAGTTCCATGTAAAGCAATAAATACGGCATCAAACTTTTGTTGAATGCCGTCAATCAGTATTGAAAAATCATTTCGATCTACAGGGAATTTAGAATTATCCTTACTTACATAGAACCAGCCATCAGGTGTTATATCAATCCAATAAGTCTTGAATAAACTGTCGTCTAAATGTTGCTGTATCGTCCTCGCCGTTTTATAGGAGATAACAGCTTCACCCGAATATCCGCCGGTTACCAGGGCTATATGCTTAAGCGACATTTTATTAGAAGTGGAGCTTACCCTTTTTTGACAGCAACTCATCTACTGTTTCCCGATAAAGCTCATCAGGCACACAGCAATCTACCGGGCAAACGGCTGCACACTGTGGCTCTTCATGGAATCCTTGACATTCGGTACACTTATTGGGGGAGATATAGTAAGTGTCAACAGCGATGGGGGCATTTTTTTGATCAACAGCTACAACACTTCCATCCATCAATGTGAAATTGCCTTTAACAGTAGTCCCATCCGCAACGGCCCACTCTACTCCTCCCTCATATATAGCATTATTAGGACATTCGGGCTCACAGGCACCACAGTTGATACATTCTTCTGTAATCTTGATTGCCATAAAATTTATTTAGTAGTTGATGGTAATTTTGTGCTCTACAAATTTAACGCACCGGCATGAATTTACCACAACGAATTTCGCTACTTGAAAAACTAGGAACCTATATGCGCAGTCAGGACTCCGATTGGCTGGAGGCACAAAAAAGAGCATCCCTAGAAAATGGTTGGTTCGTCCCCCCTTTTATTGAAAATGCTTGTTCTAAAATTGCAGAAAACTGGTTGCAACAAAAAGCGCTAGAAGAATGGACAGCAAATGAAAATGTCGGTAAAGAAAATACAAATCCCAAAAAAATTGGATTAGTGCTTGCGGGTAATATCCCCCTAGTAGGGTTTCATGACTGGCTAAGTGTTTTTATAACCGGGCATCACTCTTTAATAAAGACATCTTCCAAAGACAGGGTACTCATTGAAAACCTGATTGGAAAAATGATACAATGGGAACCGTCCCTTCAAAATGAGATGAACTTTGCAGATCGACTTACGGGTTGCGACGGCTACATTGCAACAGGGAGTAATAATTCATCACGTTATTTTGAGTATTACTTTAGTAAATACCCGCACCTTATTAGAAAGAATAAAACCGCTGCGGCGATACTGACAGGCACAGAAACTAGGGAGGACCTTGAAAAATTAGCAGAAGATGTACATCTTTATTTTGGGCTGGGTTGCCGTAATGTAACCAAGGTTTTTGTTCCCTCGCAATATGACTTTATCCCCCTTTTAGAAGCCTTCAATAAATTTAGCTGGCTTTCGGACAATCATAAATTTAAAAACAACTATGACTACAATCTGGCAATTTGCATTCTAAACAAGAAGTACTATATGACGAATGGAACGGTATTACTAATAGAAGAATCCTCACTTTTTGCACCGGTCTGCCAATTGAACTACGAGTTTTATACTGATAAAGCCGCCCTACTCGGTAGCCTTTCAAACCACCCGGATTTACAATGTCTTGTCGGGAATGGTACTGAGTTGGTTCCGTTTGGGAAAAGTCAATCACCCGAACTTACCGACTATGCCGACGGAAGCAACACGGTAGCATTTTTGAACAAAAAAATGTTAAACTGACATTTTGTTTTGCAAGCTAGGACTGACAGTTTGTTATTTTGCGTTATAGGCATGGAATTTGTATTCGTATATTAAATTGGTTTAACTATGAAATGGAAACAATTAGTTCTTGTTGTGGGCGTAAGTGCAGTTTCAGCTATATCCAGTGTATGGCTTTTCCAAAAAATTGCGACTCCCCGGTTTTTAAATTTTACTCAGTCAGCAGACGGCAAAACACCTGCCAACTATGCCGGTTTTTTTAATGCAGTACCCGGAGGCGAGACAACTGACTTTACAAAAGCGGCGCAGACTGCCGTACCGGCTGTTGTACACATAAAAACTAAAATTCCAGCTAAGCGAGTAACAAATCAATTGCCTCGAAACCGAGGTGGCATGTTTGATGATTTTTTTGATCAGTTTTTCAACTCTCCGCAGCTTCAACAAATCCAGCCTGAACAAAGGGCATCTGGAAGTGGTGTATTTATTAGTGATGACGGATATATTATCACTAACAACCATGTAATCTCAGACGGAGGTACAGGCGTAGCGGATGAAATTACGGTTACACTAAGCAATAAAAAATCCTACAAAGCCCGTGTGATTGGAAAAGACCCTAGTAGTGATATTGCGGTGCTTAAAGTTGATGGCACCGGATTCCCCTACCTGATTTATGGAAATTCAGACAACGTTAAGCTAGGTCAATGGGTATTAGCCATTGGCTACCCACTCACACTAGAAACCACCGTTACTGCCGGAATTGTTAGTGCCAAAGGCCGCTCCATTGGAGTGAATGGAAGGCAAAGTCAAACTCCCATTGAATCATTTATTCAGACAGATGCTGCCGTCAATCAAGGCAATAGTGGCGGAGCCCTCATCACCACTGAGGGGCAGTTGATTGGTATTAACTCTGCCATCTATGCTCCCACGGGAACTTATGCAGGCTACTCCTTTGCTATTCCTATTAACCTTGCCAAAAAAATAGTGAACGACCTGATCAAATTTGGGGATGTTAAAAGACCCTATTTGGGCATCATGTCGGACAGTAAGAATATTAACTCAACGGATGGGGCATACGTTGGCACCGTTGCACCTGATGGCGCCGCAGCAGCAGCAGGTCTCAAGAAAGGAGATATCATCAAAAAAATCAACGATGTTCCTATTAGTTCTTGGAGTGAGTTGCAAGGCACAGTTGCCTCGCTGAATACGGGTGAAAAAGTTTCTATTTTATACCGCAGAGATGGAAAAGATTACACCGCTTCCGCTATACTAAAAGCAGATCAAGGCAACTACGGAGACATTGCTGCTGCTAGCCTTGGAGAGCTTCTTGGTGCAGAGCTGGAAAATGCAGATAAAAAAGTTACCCAACGAAATGATGCCGAAGGCGGAATTAAAGTGAAGCGTATAAGCAAAGGAGGACCGCTTAGCAGAACAAGAATGCAGGAAGATTTCATCATCACCAGTGTTAACGGAGTACCCGTCAACAATATTGAAGAATTAAGTAGAGCGATTGCTTCAACTAGAAGAGAAAATCTAAATCTCGAAGGATTTTATGACGGATATGAAGGGCTATATCGCTACCCAGTTACACTCACACAAGAAGAGGAGTGATTTAGGTAAACTACCATTAAAAAAGCCGGCTCCAATTGAGTCGGCTTTTTTTTCGACAAGTTTTACTTTTCATAAACCAGATACTCCCACGCCTGCATCTCAAACGGGGTTGTAGCGTTAAAGTCATTGGCAGCACCCGAAAAGACATTGGCAAATCTTCCTTTCACCTGTGGATCCTTAAACTCAAAGTGTAAATCATTTTGAGCCGATAAGTTAAGAACTACCAATACCTCATGCTCGCCATTTTTACGTAAATAACAAAATACTTTATCATCTGCAGTTGTTTTAATTCGATACGTAACAGCTTTTGTATTCCCTGCTTCCAATGCAGGATTTGTTCTTTTCAATCGAATCAGCGTTTGGTAAAGACGAGTCAACAACTCCGCATCAGGTCCTTTTTGAAAAAGATCTTTTTCAAAAAACGCCATGCGCTTTCTATTTCCAATTTCTTGACCTGAATAAATGAGAGGCACCCCACTCCAAGTCATACTAAATACAGCAAGCGCCTTTGCCATATCGCCATATTTTTCATACTCAGTGCCATTCCAGCTATTCTCATCGTGGTTTGTTGTAAACCAAGCACGGAGGGTGGTATCGCCTAATTCATCGTATCGACGTAACACAGAAGTCAAAGAATCAATTGGCCACTTTTGTTGGTAAAAATCTTTTGCTCGATGCATCCAGGTCCAGGTATAACTTGCATCAAACACTTCGCCATATTCAGGCTTTTCCAATTCATCATATTCTCCAAACCAAAAAAGCGGCTTTAGCTGATCGAGTTCTGCCCTTGTCTCTTTCCAAAAACCGAGCTCCACCCAAAAAGCTAAGTCGCATCGAAATCCATCAATATCAAATTCAGTTATCCAATACTTCATAGCGCTAATCATTGCCTTACGAAGAGAAGGGTTTGAGTAATCCAACTCAATAATATCATCCATACCTGAGGCAATTTTAAAAGTACCAGTGGTTGAATCCATCAAGTAGTAATCAGGAAATTTCCTTGTCCATTTGTGATCCCAACCCGTATGATTAGCCACCCAGTCGATAATGATTTTAAACCCCATCCCATGGGCCTGACGTACCAAATTTTTAAAATCATCAATGCTGCCAAACTCAGGATTGATTCCAGTGAAATCAGAACAAGCATAGTAACTACCAAGGGTTCCTTTTTTATTTAATTGCGCGATAGGTGTCAACGGCATAAACCATAGTGTTTCCACTCCCAACTCTTTCAATCGAGGCAGCTCGAGTAAAAAAGCATTAAAAGTACCAGCAGGTGTGTATTGCCTCAGATTCACCTCGTAAATAGTGGTCTGACTCACCCAGGCGGGAGTCATAAAAGGTCCATTCATAGGGTTTGATTTTTCAGCATTAACAGCCTCATTTCTTGGCATCAATTTGCAAGACTGCAAAAAAATAAGCAAAGCCAAAGTGAACAAGCGTATCTGCATATAAATTATTTGAAGCAAGATACAAAAAACCGAGCCCGTATCTTTGCCCCATGAAAAGCTTTGAAGTTCCTATCATTTATCGAAGTCCGCTTATAACAGCCATTAAAAAAAAGAGGAAGGAACAGGATCGTTTAAAAAAAGACTTTACACCTACCACTCTTGATTTTGGCACGGTAAAGATTTCACTAGCAAGACATTTTGGATTCTGTTATGGGGTAGAAAACGCAATAGAGATTGCATTCAAAACAATCGAACAAAATCCAGGGAAACGAATTTTTTTATTGAGCGAAATGATTCATAACCCCCAGGTAAATCTTGACCTTCAATCACATGGTATTCGATTTTTACAAGCTACCTCGGGTCAGCAACTCATTCCTTTTGAAGATTTATCCTCGGATGATATTGTACTGATCCCTGCTTTTGGGACTACGCTAGAAATTGAACAAAAGTTAGCTGCTGTAGGAATTAAAACAGAGCCTTATAACACAACCTGTCCATTTGTTGAAAAAGTATGGAACAGAAGTGAAGTAATTGCTAATAAAAAATATACTGTAATTATTCATGGCAAACCTACCCATGAAGAAACAAGAGCAACCTTTTCACATGCCGCTGCGCATGGACCCGCGCTGGTGTTGAAAGATATGAATGAGGCTATTCAATTAGCAACCTTTATCAACGAAAAAAAGTCAGCAGAAGAATTCTATACCCAATTTGCTAATCAATATTCTACAGGCTTTGATCCTCACATCGACTTACAAAGAATTGGGGTAGTTAATCAAACTACGATGCTTGCTAGCGACACCCAAGCTATTGCTGATTTTTTAAAAACAACTATCCTAACTAAATATCAACAAGATGACGCTATTGCAGATACCAGAGATACACTGTGCTATGCCACGCTGGATAATCAAACTGCAGTTAAAGGACTACTAGACACAACGGCTGACTTAGCAATTGTTGTTGGCGGATATAACTCATCCAACACTTCACACCTTGTAGAACTCTGTGAAGAAAAGCTCCCCACCTATTTCATTGAAAACGCATCAAAAATCAATTCGGCCAACGAAATTGTTCATTTTGATTTGCATAAAAAAAAGGAAACAAGTACAAAGGGATTTTTACCAGCTAAACAGCCCCTTCATATTTTATTAACCAGTGGAGCTTCATGCCCGGATGCATTGGTGGAAGGTGTGATTGAAAAAATTCTTGTAACAATTCCTGGCACTACACCCATAGCGTCGCAGCTTGGGCTTTATTTAGCATAAAGCAAACGATAATATTCCTCTGCCATTCTATTGCTGTCAAAAGCAAAACGCACATCCTGCATTCCATTTTTCATAATCTGACGCCAGGTGTCAGGCTTATCATAATATAAAGGCAGAATTTCATTTTCTAAAACGTCATACATCTTATTTAGATCATACTCATCTTGCTCATGTACAGCCATTGCATCGTAATCAGTATGGGGAACTACAAAGCCATTATGACCATGATTAATAAACTCTGGAATCCAGCCATCATTTGTTGAGAAATTTACGGCCCCATTCATAGCCGCAGTCATACCACTGGTACCGGAAGCTTCACGAGGGACTCTTGGATTATTCAGCCAACAGTCAGCAGCCTGCTTCATCCGCTTAGAAAGGGTGAGTTCATACCCGATTAAAACAGCCATATTTTTATGTTGCTTACTTAAATGAACGAGCTGATTAAATTCACTAATGGCAGGGTGATCCATTGGGTAGGGCTTTCCTGCCCAAATCAATTGGACTGGATAGCGTTTATTAGACATCAATCGAGCGAATCGTTCTTCGTGCGTAGTGATCAACCCCGCACGTTTGTACCCCGCAAACCTTCTGGCCCATACAATAGTAAACACATCCGGATTAAATAATTTACCTGTTTGGTCGGCCACTATTTCAAACGCCCGCTTTTTAAGATATTTTTTTCGGTCATCCATCCCATAATTATCACCAGCCTCATTAAACCGATACAACTGTTTATCTGCCCAGTAACGCCAGTTTTGTGCATTTGTAATAGATATAATTGGACAAATCCCATCTTGCTTTCCCCACATTTTTCTTGACACTTCTCCATGCAATTGAGAGACCCCATTGGAGAGATGTGAAAAACGAAATGCGGCAAGAGAGTGATTGAACAGTTCTTCTTCACTTCCATATAATTCTTTTACCTCTTCAACAGAAAGACCACAGAAATAACTCATCCGGTGACACAAATAAATATCATGCTTTTCATTGCCGGCCTCCTCTGGAGTATGGGTGGTGAATACCAGCCGCTTTCTTACTTCTTCAAGGTTTCGATCAAACTTTCTGTACAAATAAAAACCAGCTGAAATTGCGTGTGCTTCATTCAAATGATACAATTCAGGTTGGAAACCTAATAAATCAATTAGCTTGGCTCCGCCTACCCCTAATAAAATAAACTGCGCCACTTTAGTTGCCATATTCGCATCATAAAGTCGGTGAGTGATCGTTTGTGATACATAATCATTCTCTGGTATGTCAGTGCTTAACAAAAAGAGTGGAGCTGTTTTAAACGTTTCGGGAGCTAGATACAATGCTTTAACCCATACAGGATGTTCGTGAATAGTTACTTGAAACTTTATTCCTGTTTCTTGAAGAAAACTATACTCTTTTTCATGCCAGGTAACATTTAGAGTTTGATCTTGGTTGCGAGCTTGATCATAGTATCCATATTTCCAAAGAATACCAATACCAATCATATTTTGCTGAAGTTCATAGGCACTTCGCAAATGAGAACCAGACAAAAATCCTAAGCCACCACTATATATTTTAAGGGGTTGATGAACAGCAAACTCCATTGAGAAATAAGCCACTTTGCGTCGAAAGCGATCTTGAATTTCATAGGGAACTTTAAAAGGCGCAAAACTCATAATGTGTCTTTTTTACACGAAGGTGCAAGTTAACCTTTCCTTTTAAATCGTGGTGATTTTTTACGGACATAAGACCCATCAAAAAGACATCCCGTATTGCGACGAGAACCGCAATTTTGTTCCTGCAGACGAATTCCACTCGAAGTAAAGTAAAACTGCAGTACACAGGGGTCGCCAGCCTGTCTATATTCTGCCCGCGTAGGAGATTTCCAAATTGCTTCACCCTTTAACTCACCCATACAATTGCCTTCCCTTTTTTCAAAATGTATAAAGAAAGTAAAACGATCGGTCTTACGCCCATCACGAATAGAAACCAAATTCATTTTCCCATTGGTATAATCGGCAGAATATTTCCGTGAAGCAGTTAGTGTATCAATTGGATTAATCAACTCGGTAGGTTTATCTTCCAATGCTTCTGTCATAATAAGCATGAAACGCCCCGCTGCCTCGTTTAATACAAACACTTCTTTGCCTTCACTAGCACTACCGTCAGGATTTTTACGCAGCTGAATCTGCGAAAGCAAATATTTTCTGTCCATCACCAATGACTGCTGTATACTAGATCGACTGGGCGGCTTTAGCAGGGCTGTAGCTGCACGAAAATTGTTTTGTTGATCGAAAGCCAATATCCAAATCATTCGCTTTTCAGAGGATGTGGCCCGAATGAACACATACTTTTCTGCGTCAGGCACCTCCACTTTTCCCAACGCATAAAAAACAGGCTTGCTTTTTTTATTATACTCTTTATCATACACAGAATCCGGGATCATTGCCCGAAGAACAGGAATACTGATCCGCACAGAATCTGCCAATTTATCATTCAATACAGTGTCTGCAATTGTATGCGGTAATGAAAAGGGAGCAAAAAAATCAATAAACTCAGCGGCAGGAACAGGCTCCTCTCCGGTCAAAACTATATTCTTTTTTTCCTGGCAACTAATCAGACAGAAAAGTAGCAACACCAAAAGAGATTGCAACCGCATGTCCCAAGTTAATTCTTTCTGCTCATATGAAATATGAAGATGGAAACTGAGAGATCATTTATGTAATTTTGCTATCTAAATTGCAATATGCAGTCACTTCAAGATTTCTTTTCAGACATTGGCCCCTTGTGGTCTGCCTTAATTGCTACTACTTTTACATGGCTGGTTACTGCACTTGGTGCCTCACTTGTTTTCTTTTTCAAAACAATGAGCCGGGCGGCCTTGGACCCCATGCTCGGATTCACTGGAGGCGTGATGGTTGCTGCGAGTTTTTGGTCACTGCTCAATCCTGCCATTGAAATGTCAGCGACTCTTTACCCAGGGTATGAATGGATGCCTGCTGCAGTTGGATTTATGGCAGGTGCCTTTTTTATTTTTATACTAGATCGCTACATGCCTCACTTGCATATCAACTTTGGTGTTGAAGAATCTGAAGGCCTACAAACCAAACTACATAAAACCACACTACTAATCCTTGCCATTACCCTTCACAATATTCCAGAGGGACTAGCAGTAGGAGTACTATTTGGTGCTGCATCCTTGGGTATGGAAAACACATCTTTAATTGGGGCCATTACACTAGCGATTGGAATTGGCATTCAGAATTTCCCGGAGGGGATCGCAGTTTCAATGCCTCTTCGTAGAAATGGCGTTAGCCGCATTAAGAGTTTCTGGTATGGACAATTATCGGCAATCGTAGAACCAATTGCAGGTGTAATAGGAGCCTTAGCCGTTATTTATGTGCAACCACTGCTTCCATTTGCATTGGCATTTGCGGCAGGGGCCATGATTTTTGTGGTCATAGAAGAAGTAATTCCCGAAACACAAAGAGATCGCTATACAGACCGCTCGGTGCTAGCCTTTATTGCAGGCTTTACAGTGATGATGATTTTAGATGTTGCGTTGGGGTAAATTTGTAAATTTGTTCTCTTCCATTATTACTATTACAATAAACGCTTATCATGTCAAAAAAGATCAAGGTTGCTAACCCGGTTGTGGAGCTGGATGGAGACGAAATGACACGTATCATTTGGAAATTCATTAAGGATAAACTGATTTTACCCTATCTAGACCTTGATATAAAATACTACGATCTCGGTATTGAATACAGAGATAAAACCAATGATCAAGTCACCATTGATTCGGCCAATGCCATCAAACAATATGGTGTAGGAATTAAATGTGCCACCATCACACCTGATGAAGCAAGAGTAAAGGAGTTCTCCCTTAAACAAATGTGGAAAAGCCCCAACGGAACTATTCGTAATATTTTAGACGGAACCGTTTTTCGCGAACCCATCGTGATTAGCAATGTGCCTCGTTTGGTTACTAATTGGACGGCACCCATTATTGTAGGTCGTCATGCCTTTGGAGACCAATATCGCGCTACGGACACCGTGATTAAAGGCAAGGGTAAATTAACCATGACGTTTACCCCCGAAGATGGCAGCACTGCTCAAACTTTTGAAGTATACAATTACAAAGGAGATGGCGTTGCGTTAACGATGTACAATACAGATGAAAGTATTACCGGGTTTGCACGTAGTTGTTTCAACATGGCACTCAGCAAAAAATGGCCTCTCTATCTTTCTACTAAGAATACAATCTTAAAAAAATATGATGGCCGTTTTAAAGATATTTTTCAAGAAGTTTATGAAAAAGAATTCAAAACTTCTTTTGAGCAGGCTGGTATCACCTATGAACATCGCTTGATAGATGACATGGTAGCAAGTGCCTTAAAATGGAATGGCAATTTTGTTTGGGCTTGCAAAAACTATGACGGAGACGTTCAAAGTGATACCGTTGCACAAGGGTTTGGCTCTCTTGGTTTGATGACTTCCGTTCTTATTACTCCTGATGGACAAACGATGGAAGCTGAAGCTGCGCATGGCACTGTTACGCGTCATTACCGCGACCACCAAGCAGGTAAACCAACCAGCACAAACCCCATTGCCAGTATTTTTGCCTGGACCAGAGGTCTCGCCTTCAGAGGCAAGCTTGACAACAATGCGGAATTGATTAATTTCTGTGAAAAATTAGAAAAGGTTTGCATTGAAACGGTAGAGTCAGGTAAAATGACTAAAGACCTAGCCGTTTGTATTCATGGCAACAAAGTAAAACATGGCGAGCACTTTTTGTATACTGAAGAATTTTTAGAAGCAATCAATCAAAATCTCCAGAAAAAACTTGGCAACTAAAAAAAGAGACGGCTACATCAGTTGGGATGAGTATTTCATGGGTATTGCCCTTTTATCGGCAAAACGCAGCAAAGACCCCGGCACGCAAGTGGGCGCTTGTATAGTCAATCAACAAAATAAAATTGTTGGGGCTGGCTACAATGGATTCCCAATTGGCTGCCACGACGATATTCTCCCCTGGGACAAACAAGGTGATTTCTTACATACAAAGTACCCCTACGTTTGTCACGCCGAATTAAATGCGATACTAAATAATATTGGAACGTCATTACAGGATTGTCGAATCTATACTGCACTATTCCCATGTAACGAATGTGCCAAAGCCATCATCCAAGCGGGTATAACTGAGATTATATATTTGTCTGACAAATACAGTGGGCAAGACAGCGCCATTGCTTCTCGTAAAATGCTAGAGATGGCAGGCGTTCAATGCAGAAAGGTCCATGCTACCTTAGAATCACTTACACTTTCCTTTTCAGAAAAAGATGTTTAGCAAAAAGCCCCGCTGTAGCGGGGCTTTTGAATTATATCAGTGTTACTAAATTTAAATACGGAAGTGCGCGAATGCTTTATTCGCTTCAGCCATACGATGTGTGTCTTCTTTCTTTTTGAAAGCAGCACCTTCCCCTTTACTAGCCGCAACAATCTCATTAGCCAGTTTATCAGCCATGCTGCGACCATTGCGATCGCGACTGTAACGGATTAGCCATTTCATGCTTAATGAAATCCTGCGATCAGGACGAACTTCAGAAGGAATCTGAAATGTTGCACCACCAACACGTCGACTACGTACCTCAACAGAAGGAGCCACATTGGCTAATGCTTTTTTCCACACCTCATATCCGTCTTCACTGGTTTGTTTTGCTACTTTTTCAAGCGCAGTATAAAATATGGTGAATGCACCACTTTTTTTACCCTCCCACATCAGGTTGTTGACGAAACGTGTAACCAATTTGTCACTGAAACGAGGGTCTGGTGCTAAGGGAAGTTTTTTGGCTTGTGCTTTACGCATAGGGATGTAATGTTAATGAGAGCTTATATTACTTTTTAGCTTTTTCCTTTTTTGTGCCGTACTTAGAACGACTCTTTTTACGATCTTTCACACCTGCAGTGTCTAGAGAGCCACGCACAATGTGATAACGTACACCTGGTAAATCCTTTACACGACCACCACGGATTAATACGATAGAGTGCTCTTGAAGATTGTGACCTTCCCCAGGAATGTATGCGATCACTTCTACTTTGTTCGTCAAACGAACTTTGGCAACCTTACGAAGAGCGGAGTTAGGCTTTTTAGGAGTTGTTGTATAAACCCTGGTGCAAACACCGCGGCGCTGTGGACATTGATCAAGCGCCCTTGATTTACTTTTGGCCTTGATAATTTCTCGTCCTTTTCTTACTAACTGTTGAATAGTAGGCATTCTAGACCCTTATTTTTGGGAGAGCAAAGGTAAAGACAGGGGGTTGAATCACCAAAAAATGAGCTTTGTTTTTTGCCCAGTATGCCAATTAGTGAAAGAATTACAAAAAACTGGTTTTCAGCACTTAAAATCGGGGGCAAGAAAGGTAACGAATGGGTCTGCCGGCTTTTCTACCAGTGTAAGAAATAGAAACCTCCAAACTACTGGTTCCTGGTACTGCTTGAGCAAGATTGCCAGTAGCCACATCATATGAAACCCCCAACACCCATTGATTAAACCCAAATCCCAGATAAGGAGCCACCGCATCATTAAAACGGTAATTTACTCCTGCTACCAAATCTGTAGAAGCTGCAAACGGAGCACGAATAGAAATGCCAACCATTTGCGACATAGCTGTACCCTGTTTCATCATTAAAAATTGCGGGATCAATTGAAGACGTTCGTTCAAGGACCATTGAATCCCCCCATGTGCCACAAAGCGCATGGGAAGTGACTGAGCAATCGATTGCGTTATAAAAGGATCTTGTGGGCGGTTTAAATGAAAGGCAGCGATTCCCCCAAACAATTTAACGGGCCTTAACTCACGTGCATCGGCATAAGAAATACCGGCCCCAATATCTAAATCACTAGAAGAAGCTCGTTGCAATTGATCAGCACTTGAAATAGAGGGATCATACCCAGTGATAGCATTCCACTGATCACCAAATTGAAATTTACTGGGATCAAATTTTCGGGCGAGTGCCCCTACTTGAATTCCAAAAGTAATTTGTTGATTATCGTCTTCTCCAAATCTAACTCCACTATATGCAATGGACAAATAGCCATGCTGATAGCGGTAACCCCCCTCTCCTGCTGACTGATCTAAAATATTAATTCCAAAGTTTAGATTTTTAGGAGTTACAATATCTGCACTCATTCCTTTGGTAACATAGGGCGTCATCACCTGATTCCATTGTGTTCGAAAAACAGCATTCGCTCTGAAATCTCCTTCGTTAACACCTGTCAAGCCAGGATTAATCCCCAATGGATAAGCATAGAATTGAGAAAAATGTGGATCATTCTGCGCTCTTACATGAAGCATACTCCCAATGAAAAAAATCAATATCGTTAGTGCCTGTCTCAATTAATGTATCAGATTTATAGAACCTTTTTTTGCTACCACTGTTCCGTCCTGCCTGGTTACTTTGAGCGTATAGGCATACACACCAACAGGCTGCAATACCCCTTTATGTTTTCCATCCCAGCCCGTTGCGAGAGCAGTTGATTGAAATATCAATTGACCCCATTGGTTAAAAATTCTAAAATCGATGGAGGCAATATAATTTCCAAAAACTTTTACCACATCATTTTTCCCATCACCATTAGGAGTAAACGCATTGGGTACAAATATTTCGCGGGTGCTCAACGTTGTGCCACTAACTGGACCTGCATTCAAACTCGTTTCACAAGCGTTTACACCGGTTGCTTTGACTAAAACAGTAACAGTAGTATTACCTGGCAAACCACTCACCGTATGTGTTAACCCTGCAGATCCTGAACTGGGTGCCACAAAGCTGCTTCCCCCATTTGTACTAATCAAATACCCGGTTGCGCCCGTTACTGCTGGCCACGAAAAAGTAAGAGATGAAAAAGAAATTGCAGAAACAGTTACCACTGGCATAGCTAAACGCGGAATCAAGGTGATCTGCACAGGGGTTCTTGTTGGGCTGACGCATCCTGCTGTACTAAATCCCTCCACGTACCAGGTTGAAGGAGCTGAAACACCTATAAGTGTGAAACTATATCCAATAGCCACGGGTGCCCCTCCCGTTTGAGTAGGAAACCAACGGTACGTTACGGTAGCCGTGTTGACATTTTGAACTTGTAACGTAATATCTGCACCAGGACAAACTGTTGCATTAGCGATTTGAGCAGCGGCTGGAATGGGATCCACATTTAATTGCACAGCTGTTCGCGTATCACTTACACATCCTGCGGAACTAACGGCCTCCACATAATAAGTTGCCGCAGCAGTAACATTATTTACCGTGTAAGAGTTTCCATTTTGCAATGAGGTACCCCCTGTTGCAGCCGCATACCATACATACGTAAATGAGGGGCTTGGATTTGTAACAGCAAGTGTTGCATTACTTCCACTACAAACAGATACCGCATTAAGGAGAGGCGCAGCTGGTTTATTTTGCACTTGCACGGTAACCTGAGAAGCAGCGCTACAACCTAATGCGTTGGTAGCTGTAACAACATACGTAGTGGTAGTTGCTGGAGTAACAGCTTGAGCGCTACCCGACAAATTACCCGGTGTCCATGTATAATCGGTGAGAGAACCAATGCCATTAGTAATCCCTAATTGAGTGGAACTACCTGCACAAATTGAAGCAGGCGTTGCTGTAGCCGTAATCGTAGCATTATTATTCAAAGTGATTGTTCCATTGAAATTTCTTGTACAACCAGCAGCGTCGGTGATGGTACAGTTGTAATTACCGGGAGGTGAAGCGGAAGCAGTTGCAGTAGTTTGAATCGGATTGGTATTCCAAGAATACGTAAAAGGACCCGTTGAGCCCGTTACATTTAACGCAATACTTCCATTTGGGCCATTACAATCAGACGCAGTAATAGTTGGAGTAATCGTCTGCGTAAAAGCAATTCCAGATACACCCATGATTACTGCATTAGGGAATGGGGCATTTGAACTCGTTGACACATTGTTAATTCTAACCTTTTGGAGCGATTTGGATCGATCTGTACAACTCAGTGTAATTTCAATGTAATATAAACGCGGGTTATTGGTAGTAGCCCCATCTGCAGTATAAGGTCCAGTAGCAGTTCGTGTCACTCTGCCAAAACCTTGTGCTACAATATTAGTTCCTCCGTTAAACCAATCAGACAACACATAGTTAGACAAATAAGGAGAATAAGAACCATCTGAAAACCCAAGTCCGATATTAATCGTACTTGCCTGCTCGGCAGAAAATGCAAGCAATCTAATTTTTGCAAAAGGTGCGGGTGTGGAAACAGTCAGTTCGAAAATTTCATTTCGTTTGACAAAAAGTGCATTATTGCCTGTGTAAGACGCAAGTTGATAAGTATCGGAGCCACTAACAATTGTTCCATTATCTGGTAGTCCTGCAGTTATAGACGCAAAACTGGCAAATGAAACACTGTACATAACCTTATTGGAAGGGGTCAACGCATCAATCTCCATCGTTGTTGTAGCCAGTGGACTTGGCCCTCCCTCAGCAATAACATCCTGTGAAAAACCTGAAACCGGGATAGGAGTAAACTGCGCACTTGTATGCGCGTTAAAAAATAACAGAGCGTAAATAAAAAATAAGCAACGCTTCATGCAGTCGGTGTCTGGTAATCAACACCGAATATAATTAATCAGCACGAACTTAGCTAACGGGAATCATCCAACCATGTGTATCTAGGATTTTCCCCTCACGGATATCCGCTAGATTTTTCTTTAATGCAGGCGCTACCGTCCACTTATCAGTATCAAAACAAAGTGAATCCCCCTTATAGCAGAGCTCTTTTATAAATGAAATTGTTGCAGCAGTACCCGTTCCAAACACTTCACGTAAACTTCCATCTTGATGCGCCTTGAGCACCTCATCCATACCCAAATTGCGCTCCTCCACTTCTAAACCCATTTCAGAGAGCAAGGTCATCACACTTATACGAGTAACGCCACCCAAAATCGTGCCCTCTTCTAAACCGGGAGTGATGGCCTTGTTGCCGATTACGAAAAACACGTTCATCGTTCCACATTCCTGCACATACTTATGCTCGATTGGGTCAGTCCATAAAACCTGATCAAAACCTTTCAATTTAGCTTGTGCCGTTGCATACATAGCCCCCCCATAATTTCCGGCTGCTTTTGCATATCCCACTCCTCCCGAAACGGCTCTTACATACTTTTCTTCCACCCATATTCTCATAGGCGCGCTATAATAGGGGCCCGTGGGACTTAAAATAATCATGAATTTGTATGTATCTGAAGGACGCACGCCTATCAATTCATCCGTTGAAAACATAAAAGGACGTATGTACAGGGAATGATCAGCAAAAGGAGGGATCCAGTCCTGATCTAACTTAATCAACTGCATCATCCCATCCATAAATATCTCCGCAGGAACAGCGGGCATCTGCATTCTTTCAGCAGAGGCATTAAAACGTAAAAAATTATCGAACGGACGGAATATAAATGAACGTAATTGCTGGTCCTTATAGGCTTTAATTCCTTCAAAAATCGCCTGCCCATAATGTAAGGCGGCCAAAGAAGGTGAAAGCGACAAAGGAGCATAGGGTTTGATCGAAATATTTGTCCATTGTCCATTTATAAAATCTGCCACCAGCATATGATCTGAAAAGTACTTTCCAAAAGGGAGATTTTCTAGATTCATCCCTTTCAATTTACTAGTTGCAATAGGTTCAATTGGAATTTCGATCGCTGCAATCATAATTCACATATTTTTACGGGGCAAAGAAACCAAAAAAAACTAACACTCATTCGTATATTTTAGCACATTTATGTCCATAAACCACGTAAATCTGACCGGTGAGCACTTAGCACAACTATATCACTCTGTGCTGGTAGAAATGCCAGGCAATTCATCACAAGAGAGCCATGACGCTGAACAACCCTCCTCTGGTAAGATTAAATCCTTAGGGGGGCACAAGAAGAAAATCTGCATTGTGGTAGCAGAACGGGAGGCTGTTTTTTTAAAAGATGAACAACTCGCCTATCTCACGAGAATTTTAATCGCCTGCAAACTCACGCTGGAGGATGTGGCACTCGTTAATATTCAAGATGTTGTTTTGCCCAATTATCAACATCTGCAACAACAATACCCCTCTTCTACTTGCATTGTATTTGGCCCCACTCCTCAAGATCTTCAATTACCTGTAGATTTCCCTTTCTTTCAATTACAAAAAATAGAAGGCTGCACTTACCTTTTTGCACCTGCACTTGATTTACTGGAGCCGCAAAAAACAGATCGGGAAAAACTATGGCAATCATTAAGAAAGCTATTCAATGTCTGAACAACGCCACACCTTAGTATTTGCCACAAATAATTTATTTAAAGCCCAAGAAGTAAATCATATTCTTGGCAATACTTTTCAGGTGCTCTCTTTAAAAGAGGCCGGCATTGAAATTGATATCGCTGAGCCACATGATACTCTTGAGGCAAATGCAAGGGAAAAATCAATGACAATCTATTCCCTAAAAAAAATTGATTGTTTTAGTGAGGATACAGGACTGGAAGTGGAAGCCTTGGATGGTGCACCAGGTGTAAAAAGTGCAAGATTTGCAGGAGAACCTTCCAATACGACTGCAAATATCGAAAAGCTAATACACCAACTAAAGAACAAACAAAATAGAAAGGCACAATTCAGAACAGTTATTTCATTGGTTCAAAAAGGGATCGAAAAACAATTCGAGGGAATTTGCAAAGGACATATTGCACTTCAACCGAGCGGTGAAAACGGTTTTGGCTATGACCCCGTTTTTATCCCTGAAGGATCTGCAAAAACTTTTGCCGAAATGAGTACTACAGAAAAAAATGAATACAGTCACCGAAGAAAAGCGGTTGAAAAATTAGTTGCATATCTTAAAATAATGACCAAATGAGTTCAATTAAATCACAATTTCCTGCTTCATTCAAATTTCAATGCAAGATTCCTATTCGCATCAACGACATTAACTATGGTGGACATGTTGGCAATGATCGGATTTTGCTCTTTGCACATGAGGCCCGGATTCAATTTTTAAATCAGTTAGGTTATTCCGAATTAGAATTAGGAGGTACGGCGCTTTTATTAACGCGCGCCACAATTGAGATAAGAAAAGAACTTTTTTTTGGTGACACCCTTTGGGTTTCTGTTGCAGCCTTAAACTTTACAAGTAAAGGATTTGACCTGATCTACAAGATGGAGCGAGAAAGACAAAATGAATATGAACTAGTTGCTGCTGCAATAACCAATATGGTATGTTATGACTATAAAAATAAAAAAACGGATTCGCTTCCATTGGCTGTTCAAACCAAGCTGTCTCACTGATTCCAAATCTTCCAACTCTCCTCTGCTTGAATTTGTAGCATTTCTGCCCCATTTTTTACACGAGCACCGCGCTGAATACCTTCTTTCATAAAAGCGGTTTCTGCAGGATTATAAACAAGATCATAAAAAACATGGCCAGCCCCTACTGCCTCATAGGGTAGTGAGGGCAATTCCGTAATGCGCGGAAATGTACCTAACGGAGTTGTATTAATCACTATGTTATGTGTTTGCAAATCAGCAGGGGTCAGCTGATTATAGGTTAGATCCACACCTGGCTTATGATTTCGACCCACCACGGAGTAGGGAATCCCATTTTTCTTCAATACAAAAAAAACGGCCTGTGCAGCTCCACCATGCCCTACTACCAAAGCAGCTTTTTGTTTAGGCTGCAAAAGAGGTAAAAATGATTTTTCAAACCCTACCCAATCAGTATTGAATCCCTCACACATCCCATCTCTGATTCGAATACAATTACATGCATCTAACCCATCAGGAATGGAGTGATTTGTAAGACAACTGAATACCTGTTGTTTGTAAGGAATCGTAACATTGAGCCCTTCCAAATTTGGATACTTGGCCAACAATGCAGGCAATTCGCGAATAGATGTAAGAGGGAACAATTGATATTGACAATCTAAATTTCCCTCTTGGGCAAACTTTTGATTAAAGTAACTAGCCGAGTAAGAGTGCGTGAGGGGATGGCCAATCAGACCAAATAATCGCATCAGGATTTATCGGTTTTGTCTAGATAAAAATGAAATGTATCCCCTCTCAAACCAATACGCATCGCCTCTAATGGTATTACCTCGGTAGGGGCAATATTTCCAAGATTTGCATTACAGCCTAATAGTTCTATAAAATAGAGTTGCTGTGCTTTTTGCGGAGCCTCCCAAATAATTTTCTCCCCTGGTATTTGTGTAAGAATTTCTTGAACCAGCCCCTCTCTCACTTCTCCACTTCCTCTGTAAATTCCAACATTTCCGGCTTCCCTTGCCTCTGCAATGACATAGCTGGCACCCGCTTCAAGCTCAGCGCGCATTAACTCAATCCACTTATAAGGTGGTATGATATGAGCGGCATCTTTACTTCCAACTTCACTGAGCACCGTGCCGTATTGCATTAGTTTTTCGATATAACCGCATTTTTCTGTATGCGGAATAGTAATAGAACCGTCACTTACCTCTATGTACTTAATGCCATAATCTTTACAAATACTTACATAATCGTCAAATTGATTACGAATCAAAAAAGCTTCAAATAATGTACCCCCGAAATAAACCGGTATCTGATGTGATTGATATAACTCAATTTTTTCTCGAAGATTCGGAGAGACGAAAGAGGTGCCAAATCCAAGTTTAACAATATCCACGTGAGGGTAAGTAACGCTAATGAAATTGCGCGCTTCTTCGGTGCTTAGTCCCTTATCCATTACCATGGTCAACCCGGATTGACGGGGTTTCGTCATCCGATCAGGCATTTGGCTTAAAAAATAATTCATGCAGCTAGATTTACAATAAAGTTGTGCAAATTTACTGTAATCCGCATCAAAATCACTACCTCTTCTTGCGCTTGAACCTAGCCAGCAGATCTACCACTTGCACTTGTTGCAATACAGATGGAATAAGCGAAATAAACTTCCTTACTTGTTTAGGATCTTTAATCAATGCCACTTCCAATTGTTTCAATGCCTCTTGGTTTCGAGTAGCTCCAAATAATACAGCTGCGCGGTAATATAAAAAAAGTGCTTTCCCCTTAGTAGCCTGCAGTGCCAAATCAATTTGCTTTAAGGCATCTTCCCAAGCCTCGGCTTCTAAAAGGCAGCGAATTAATGCGTCCCATCCTCCCATTTTTTTAGGCTTAAGTTGAACGGCCATCACAAAATGCTCAACGGCCTCTTGAATCCGTTCCAGCTGTTCACAGCACTGCCCAGCCAGCAATTGATAATCAAATTCACCCCGTATAATTCGAAGCGCCACCTCAATTTGTTTATAGGCAGCACTCCATTGCCCTTCTGAAAAATAGGTACAGGCAATTTTATACATAAGTCGACTATCATCTTTACGGAGATGTGAAGCTTTTCGATATTGAAGTCGAGCTAATGCAGGCTGTTTTAGTTTTTCATAGCAATACCCAATTGCTTCATAAATCACATCCTCAGGTTTTGCTAGTTCATGTACCCGTTCAAGTACTTCGATTGCGTCACGATATCGATGCAGTCGAATAAATGCATCCCCCATATTACGGTATGCGTAATCAAACTTTTCCTCTATAGCAACAGCATACTTGTATGCATCTATGGCTTTTTCATATAACCGCAAACCCTGGTAAGCAGCCCCCAAGTTGAACCAAGCTAACTCGCTAAAAGGGTGTTCGTCCAAAATTTCCTGGCATAACCGAATCCCCTCTTCATTACGCCCAGTAAAATCTGTCCAAAAACAGATCTTGTATAATGCTTCCTCATTCAAAGGATCTTCTTTCAATACTTCCTTTAAGCAATCAAACACTTTGTCAAAATCCTCGTAATCGTCATAGACATCTGCTAATTCAAATAGTAATTCTACTTTTTCCTCGCCTTCAAATTTTCCCAATGATCGCTCTAATAAGGAAACCGCTTTCTCAGGTTGATCAAGCGCCAGATAAGCATCCGTGCGGAGAATGTAAATATTGATATCCCGACTATCGAGAATTTCCGCCTGATCTAAGACCCGAAGTGCTTCTTTATACCTCCTATGTAAAACTAAAACATCAGCTTTTCGAATGAGAAGAGACGAAGAGTATGGATAACGTTCAACTGCCATGAGCGCTGCCTCCAGCGCTTTATCAGGCATTTCCTTTTGTTGAAAATATTCAATAATTCGCTCAAAGGCATCCTCCTCCAAAAACGAGTGTGCACCCCCCTCCCTCAATTGCTCATACTGGCTCAGCAATTCGTCTAACTCATCCTTTTCCTCCCTGTTTGGCAGCTCTGCCATATCCCATGGTTTTGTTCAATTTACATTAAAAATCAAGGGTTTCCAGACCATTTTTATCCCCAGTCGTGTATTTAGCGAAACTTTATTACATGGAATTGTTAAAAGACTACGGTATATTTGCTACAGCTATGCTTTTGAGTCTTTCATCTATAAAATTGTGCACCAAACAAATAGCTTTATTTGTCGTTGCTGTTACTATAGCAATAGCGGGTAATGCCTCACTTGGCCTTGGCAAAAAAAGATCTGCACTGGGAAGTAAAAAATTACTTTCGGCCAAGGTGGTTGGCTTTAATGGCAACTTCTCTTTAAAGTCCGGTTACAGTTTTCGCGGCAGCACCGTTATCGAACCAAAAAATCCAAAGGTAATTGAGCTCAATACCGAAGTAACTGCAAAAAAAGGCAACTTCACACTTACTATTCCTTTGCGCAAACAAGTTCTAATTAACTCCATTAAAATTGGGGTAAGCAATGAGCCATTACGGCGAGCGCATTAATTTTATTTTTCCTACTGACTCCTATTTTCAAAATCGAGTAGCCGATATCCGCTCGTTGGCACATCAAATAAGGCTTGTGGTACTGGGTTATAGTTTATCTCTTCTATTCTATAGATTACCAAGCTATTTCCAATAATTGTCTCATACTGCATCAGTAAACCTGGCAGTGTTTTTGCCATCAATTGAAAGTCTCTATACACAGGAATTAATTCAGTGGTAAACCAAGCCCCATGCTTTGTACCATCTTGAAGCGTAATAACTACTTTTTTACATAAGAACCCAAGCAAACGGGTGGTCTCCCCTGTGATTTCCAATTTACTATCCTCGTATTTTTGATTTAATGAATTCCACTGCAGAGCGGTAAGTCGGGTTAGATACCGCTGCGATCCAAATTCTTTGAGCAAAACTGCATTTCCACTTTTCCCAAATAAAAGGGTGACCTGTGTTCCCATATCAGTAACCAAATCCGTTCGGCTATTAATACCCTTTACGTAACAAGTGTATTGTGATGATTTAAATAAATCGCTTAAACTTCGATTGGTAGTGTCGGCCAGAGAAATAGAATAGCGAAGCGTAGCCTCTGTTAATTTGCGCTGCGCCAATGCAGAAAAAGAAAGCAATAAAAAAACAAAAAAATGAATTAGCCGATTCATACCTACAAAGGTACAACAAGATCAAAAGTTAACTATCGCTTAGTTTTGTCTTGACTATCCTTCAGCTTCTTTTGCTGAACCTGCATTTGCTCGAGCCGCTCTTGCCATTTTGATTTAGATTTTGGCTTTTTTCTGTTCTCTTGAATCTGTACCAGAATTTTGTCATGATTGATGATATAGTTCTGAATCACAAATTGAAGGCCTAAGGTTATAATATTTGAAACCGTGTAATACCAGGTTAACGCCGATGGAAGACTATTAAAAAAGAAAAGCATGAACACTGGAAATATATAAGGCATGTATTTCATCATCGGATTACTTTGATCCGGGCTTAAACTCATGCTGTATATAGATATAATCATGCTAGTAGCAGTAGCTAACAAATTAAATAAACTTAAGTGGCTACCGAACATAGGTATGGTAAAACCAAAACGAATAGGCGCATCATAGGCAGACAAATCATTTGCCCAAAGAAAGGAAGCACCACGAAGAGCAATTTCACTATTAAAAAAGCTGAAGAGCGCAAAAAAGATTGGGATTTGCAGCAAAGCTGGAATACAACCTCCCAATGGATTCACCCCTGCCTCACGAAATAGTTTCATTTGCTCCATACTCATTGCTTGCTGATCCTCGCCAAATTTTTCACGAAGCTTCGCAATTTCAGGACGAAGTGCTTTCATTTTTGCCCCACTCAAATAACTGGAGTAGGTTAATGGAGAGATCAACAATCGTATAAACAAGGTAAGCAATGCAATGGCAAGACCGATATCACCTGCAGCTGTACGTTTGAAAAAATCAAAAATGGGTACAATCAAATACTGATTGAGAGGACGAACAAATGTATAAACCCCCTGACCCAGATTAACAATCTTCTCAAACCCATTGTCATATTTCTTGAGGATCTGATAATCGGAGGGACCATAATAAAAACTGAGATCCACGGCTGCATTATCACCTTGAGGAACTGCTAGCTTCATTGCTGCAGTGGCACGTACAACAGATCCAATTGAATCCGGGGGCATCGTCCAATTAATTTGGCCATTCGTAAAGCCACTGTTTGCACTTAATGCAGCAAAAAAGAAACGCTGTCTAACTCCTACCCAATTAACCACCTTGGAAAAATCTACTGTACTACGATTGCCAATAGTAAAATAGTCAAACTGGCCATCTTCTATAAAACCAACTTGTGTATTTTGCTTTTCATAATTAATATCTGATTCTTGCTTCAGCGCCTCATACTGCCAAACCAAAGAGAGCCGATGATCAGCTACGAGTTGTTCTGCATCTGAAAGTTCAATACGCAACCCAATCTGATAGTCATCAGGACGAATGGTATATTGATGTGTAACTGTTCCTGCAAAATTGGAATCAGAAGACTGAAGTTTAAATGAGATTGTTTTAGAACCATCTGCATTTATAATTGGCACCTGCGGAGTAAAATACAAATCAGCAATTGGGGCAGTTCGGTTGAGCCCCGTATTTAATGGATACGTGAATTTATTGAATGACTCCGTGGCCAATTTAATTGGAATTGGTTCCCCATGCTGGCGATGTTCTTTCAGCTCGACATATTTGATCTGTGCCCCCTTACTTGAAAAAACAACTTTCATTTTTTCATTCTCCACGCTTATCAACTCTTCGATTCCTTGAACAGCCTGTACAAAAAAGCCAGCAGCGCTTGTTCTACGTACACTGTCCGCCTTAACCAAATCATTTTGAACGGCGACAGTATCCAATACGGGTCGGTTTACTTTGGCAATGGAGTCCTGAATGAATTGCTGCCTAGCCTTGGATTTATTATAAGCGGCTTGTTCCTGGTTAGTATAATAGAAATAACCAAAAAACAGAATAGCGAGCAAACCAAATCCCAAGAGGGAATTACGATCAAAATTCATGCTATGTTCAAGTTTGGCGTTAAGGGCAACAAAGATAAGGGAAGCCTATGGGTCCTAGGCGCCTGAATCACGTTGCCATTTTAGGAATGTTGAAGGGGCTGCGTAGACTTTGATGAGACTAATTCAGCTTGCTGCAGTGCCGCTTTAATAAATTGGACAAATATGGGTTGAGGCGCTTCTACCGTACTTTTCAATTCAGGATGATACTGCACCCCAATAAAAAAAGGATGATCCTTCAATTCAATAATTTCAACTAAACCAGTAGCTGGATTTTTACCGCTTGCAGCCATGCCCGCATTTTCAAAGTCGGACAAGTATCGATTATTAAACTCCCAACGATGACGGTGACGCTCAGAGATTTCTTCTTTTCCGTAAATCTGATAGGCTAGTGTGCCTTTTTCAATTACACAAGTATAAGCGCCCAATCGCATGGTACCTCCTTTACTGGTTACTTTTTTCTGTTCATCCATTAAATCTATTACTGGATGCTCAGTATCGGGATTCATCTCCGTAGAGTTAGCCCCTTTTAATCCCAAAACATTTCTCGCAAATTCAATAGCGGCCATTTGCATACCTAAACAAATGCCAAAGAACGGAAGCTTCTTTTCACGAGCAAATTTTACAGCTGCAATTTTACCTTCAACTCCCCGATGACCAAACCCAGGGGCAACTAATAATGCATCTAAGCCCACTAACTTTTCAGCAACATTTTCATTGGTAATATACTCGCTGTGAATATTTATAACCTGCACCTGGCACTCATTCACAGCACCCGCATGAATGAACGATTCTAGAATAGACTTATAGGCATCCTGTAGTTCAATATATTTTCCAATCAAGCCTACATTCACTTTCGCCTTGGGATATTTCAATTTATCTAAAAACAGTTTCCAATGAGAAAGATCTGGTTGCTTCGAACCCGTGAGATTTATTTTTTTCAAAACTGTCGTATCTAATCCTTCCCGCATCATCAATACGGGAACTTCATAAATTGTGGAGGCATCTGCAGCTTCTATTACAGCTTCTGGCTTCACATTACAAAAAAGTGCAATTTTTCTTTTAATATCTGGACTTAGCGGTCGCTCTGTTCTACATACAATGATATCTGGATGAACCCCTTCTTCACTCAACATACGAACACTGTGTTGAGTTGGCTTGGTTTTCAATTCTTTTGCTGCTTTCAAATAAGGGATCAAGGTAAGATGCACCACCACCGTATCATTCTCGGGTAGCTCCCACTGTAACTGACGAACGGCTTCTACAAAAGGCAAACTTTCAATGTCACCCACTGTACCTCCTATTTCAGTAATAACAATATCAAAATCTCCAGACTCTCCAAGTAACTTCATTCTGCGTTTAATCTCATCGGTGATATGCGGTACAACCTGTACGGTTTTCCCCAAGTATGCCCCTTCACGCTCTTTATTGATTACAGTCTGATAGATTCTTCCAGTTGTTACGTTATTAGCTTGGGAAGTGTAAATATTTAAAAACCTTTCATAGTGCCCTAAATCCAAATCAGTTTCTGCTCCATCTTCTGTTACATAACATTCCCCATGTTCATACGGATTTAGTGTGCCAGGGTCCACATTGATATAGGGGTCAAACTTCTGAATGGTTACACGAAGACCCCTTGCCTGCAGCAATTTGGCAAGCGATGCCGCAACAATACCCTTCCCTAATGATGACGTAACTCCTCCGGTAACAAAAATAAATTTTGACATGGACATATTTTTTCCTTTCTATACTACCCTAAGCGACCTTCGGGCAACTGACAGCCTTGTGAAAGGGGAAGTCCGGGAGGTCGTGTAAAATTAAGAATTTCCCATTAACATCGTTGATTCAATTGCAGAATCATACTTGGATTTCCAGGATTTTATTTCACCCCAAGATTGACCGTCAATTTTCGCTATTGTTCCGCCAACTGTGCCTAATAAAATAACAGGAGTGCTCCCAGAGGCAGTATGCTGTAAAAAAGCTGCACGCTGGGGTGGGGAGACGGTAACCACCACTCTACCCTGCGACTCTCCAAACCAGCATGCATCCAAACGCAGGGGTTTACCGTCAAATGCTCTTTCCGGAGAACTGACCTCAAATCCAATTTCTCGTGGAAATGCTTTTTCCATCAATGTAACAAATAGACCCCCCTCACTACAGTCATGAGCGCTGCCAATTAATTTTGATTTGATCAAGGATCTTACTAACTGATGTAACGCTAGTTCTTCGTCCAAATCAAAATGAGGAGCCGGCGAGTAAGTTTCTCCTAATAACTCATGTAAATACACAGAGCAGCCCAAGTCATTTTGCAAAGAGCCGAGTAGATAAATTTCATCTCCAGCCTCTTTAAAATCCAATGTCATTTTCTCATTGATATCATCTAATAATCCTACCATGCCAATAGTCGGAGTAGGATTTACTGGACCATCTGGATTTTGATTGTAAAAGCTAACATTACCTCCGGTTACCGGTGTATCAAATTTTCTACAAGCTTCGCCCATTCCAAGAATGGCTTCTTTAAATTGAAAATATACCTCAGGATCATAGGGGTTTCCAAAATTCAAACAATTAGTAACACCCAAGGGGAGTCCGCCCGAGCACACAATATTTCTCGCCGCTTCGCTCACTGCAATCTTTGCGCCTACAGAAGGATTAGCAAACACATAACGACTATTGCAATCAGTGGAAATGGCAATTCCTTTTTTTGTTCCTTTTACTACTACCACTGCAGCATCTGAAGGTGCGTTAGTGGTTGTATTATTTGTTCCAACCATACTATCATATTGCCGAAAAATCCATCTTTTCGAAGCGATGGTTGGAGTAGTAATTAGTTGCTCGGCAGTAGTGCGAAGGTCATTGGCAGGAGTGATAGCAGCAATGGTAAACTGCTCAACTTTATCTAGATAAGCTGGACGTTTGAAAGTACGTTCATACTGCGGGGCACCTCCACCCAAAACTAATTCATAGGCAGGGATCGATGCATCCAGCTTCCCGTTCATATAAAAATTTAAAATGCCATCTCCAGTTACTTCACCAATAACCGCACAAGGCAAATCCCATTTCTCAAAAACTCTTTTGACTATTTCTTCTTTTCCTTTTTGTGCTACCAGTAGCATGCGCTCCTGACTTTCGCTCAGCAACAGCTCCCATGTTTTCATATTGGGTTGGCGTGTTGGAACTTTATCTAGATCAATACGCATACCCACTTCTCCCTTTGCACTCATTTCTGCAGTGGAGCAAATGATTCCTGCGGCTCCCATATCCTGCATGCCCACTACTGCTCCGGTCTGAATTACTTCTAAACAAGCCTCTAATAATTTCTTTTCCTGAAATGGATCACCCACCTGAACGGCTGGCAATTCTTTTGCACTTTCAGCCGTAATATCGGCTGAAGCGAAAGAAGCCCCTCCAATTCCATCTTTTCCTGTTGCACTACCTACGAATAATACAGGATTTCCGATTCCAGCAGCAGTTGCAGAAACCGTTTCACCCGCTTTTACAATGCCCACACTCATGGCATTCACTAAAGGATTGGTATGATAGCTACGATCAAAATAGATTTCACCTCCTACAGTAGGAACTCCAAAACAATTTCCATAATGGCCAATCCCATGCACAACACCAGCAAGTAGATGCTGTGTCTTTTCATCACGTAATAATCCAAAACGAAGTGAATTCAATGCTGCAATAGGACGTGCACCCATTGTGAAAATATCGCGGTGGATACCACCCACCCCTGTAGCTGCTCCCTGAAATGGTTCAATAGCAGAAGGATGGTTGTGGGATTCAATTTTAAATACCACGCCCAGCCCATCTCCGATATCCATCAAGCCAGCATTTTCTTCTCCAGCCTTAACCAACATACGACCCCCTTCACGTGGCAAGGTTTTTAACCATTTAATAGAGTTTTTATAACTGCAGTGTTCACTCCACATTCCAGAGAATGCACACAGCTCATTAAAATTGGGGGTTCTTCCAAGTTTTTGACAGATCAACTCAAATTCCTCAGCGGTCAACCGGAGTTGCGCAGCGGTAGAAACAGTCACTTCCATGCAGGGTAAATAATTGAGGGACAAAGTTATTTGTTCCCTAAAGTCATAAATAGAAAAGTTTTTCCCGAAGACTACACATTATTATTTTTTATAATATTTATATTTTAAGCAAAAAGTACCGTTTTTATTGATTTAAAGAGCTTATTTATCACATTTTACGAACATCAAACTTCGTTTTCTTTGTATTGACCCATAAAAACAGTTGCTTTGCTTAAAATTTATAGAACATGTCAATCAGATTTAACGCCATTGCTCAGCTCACTAATAAGAAAGATACAAGCGTGGCTTCGCCGCATAAAACCACAAGCTTTTTTGCTTCTAATGTATTTACAGTACAGGTTGCACGTGAATTCTTAAGTGATGAAGCGTACAAGAGTTTAAAAGCTTCGATCAAAGCAGGTTTAAAAATTGATCGTATTATGGCCAATCAGATTGCCAATGGAATGCGTGCATGGGCAGAAACAAAAGGTGTAACACATTTCACACACTGGTTTCAGCCACTTACAGGTACTACTGCCGAAAAACATGATTCCTTTTTTACATTAAAAAGTGATGGTACTGCAATAGAAGAATTTGACGGCGCTGCGCTAATTCAACAAGAACCCGACGCCTCTTCTTTTCCTAGCGGCGGATTGAGAGCAACTTTTGAGGCAAGAGGATACACAGCATGGGATCCTTCCTCTCCTCCATTCATCATTGAGATTGGAAATGGAAAAACACTTTGCATCCCAACCATATTTGTTTCTTACACTGGAGAGTCGCTTGATTACAAAGCTCCATTATTGAAAGCAACGGAAGCGTTGAGTAAAGCAGCGACAGACGTATGTCATTACTTTGATAAGAATGTGGGCAAGGTTAATGTAACCCTGGGCTGGGAGCAGGAATATTTTGTTATTGATGAAGCTTTTTACAATGCCCGCCCCGACTTATTGATGACAGGAAGAACTGTATTTGGAACATCGTCTGCGAAAAATCAGCAATTAGAAGACCACTACTTTGGTTCTATTCCTGAGCGTATCTATGCTTATATGCGTGATTTCGAGAATGAATCTTATAAACTAGGAATTCCACTTCGTACCCGTCACAATGAAGTGGCCCCTGCGCAGTTTGAGTGTGCGCCCATCTTTGAAGAAGTTAGTGTAGCTGTTGACCATAACTCTTTATTAATGGACGTAATGGACCGCGTGGCTCGCAGACATAATTTACGCGTACTGCTCCATGAAAAACCTTTCGCAGGAATTAACGGAAGTGGAAAGCATAACAACTGGAGTATGGCTACCGATACAGGTGTCAATTTATTAGCTCCTGGTAAAACGCCCAAAACAAATCTGATGTTCTTGACTTTCTTTGTCAATACCATCAAAGCCGTTCATGATTATGCTGATGTACTGCGGGCTGCTATTGCCTCTGCCCCCAATGATCATCGTTTGGGAGCCAATGAAGCGCCTCCGGCAATTATTTCTGTTTTCATCGGACAATATTTGAGCAAAGTTCTAAACGATGTCAAGGAAAGAGTCACTTCAAAAATGGACGAAACAGATGAGAGTTTGTTGAAGATTGATATCCACAAGAGCATCCCTGAATTGTTGATGGACAACACAGACCGCAACCGCACTTCGCCTTTTGCGTTTACAGGAAACAAGTTTGAGTTTCGTGCAGTAGGTTCATCTGCAAATTGCGCCAACCCCATGACGGTGTTGAATACCATTATGGCAGACACCCTTCGTTCTTTTAAAGCAGAAGTGGATGGTTTGATTGAGAAGGGAGAGAAAAAAGAGATTGCATTGATGCAGGTAATTCGCGAGTATATAGTAAAAAGCGAAAAGGTTTTATTCGAAGGAGATGGCTATAGTGAAGCTTGGGAAAAAGAAGCTGCAAAACGTGGTTTACCCAATGTAAAAACGACTCCATTGGCGCTGGATGCGATGGTGACTAAAAAAGCGATGAAATTATTTGAAGAAAATAAAATTTACTCGCACCAAGAGCTGGAAGCAAGACATGAAATTGAACTGGAGAAGTATATAAAGAAAGTACAAATTGAAAGTCGTGTAATGGCCGAGTTGGCATCCAGCCATGTTCTACCTGCCGCTATCCGCTACCAAAATACACTAGCTAGCAACGTAAAGGGATTAAAAGAAGCAGGCCTTAAGGAATCAAACTTTACCAAACAACAACAACTGCTAGCTAAAATTTCTGAGCATATTAGCAGGGTGAGTGAGATGGTAGAAAAAATGACAGAAGCACGAAAAGCTTGTAATAAATTAGGAAACACCCGCGAAAAAGCAATTGCATATCAAGCAACCGTAAAAGATGCGTTCTTTGACGAGATACGCTACCATGTAGACAAACTGGAGTTATTAGTAGATGACAATGAGTGGAGCTTGCCAAAGTACAGAGAGATGCTTTTCCTCCGCTAAGGATGATTAGCTTTCAAGACACGCAAAACATTTCCGCCCAAAATTTTTCTAATTGAAGAATTGCTATACCCTCTTCTTTTTAATTCTTCAGTTAAATTAGGATATTTAGTTACGTCCTCTAATCCTTTGGGGACGTAACCAATTCCATCATAATCTGCACCGATACCTACGTAGTTATCCCCTACTAACTTAACGATGTAATCAATATGATCGGCCACCTCAGTAACTCCGGGCATATTTTGCTGTAAAGCAGTTTGAATGATAGCATTTATTGCATCTGGGCTTGGCTTTGCACTTAACCTCGATAACGAGTCTTTGCCTGGCCCTTCCCAATATTTTCTAGTCTCTACAAATTTTTTGCTGATAAAGGCTGGATAAAAATTGATACAAATCACTCCTCCATTCTTTGCTACTGCTTTAATCTGGTCATCTTTTACATTTCTAAAAACCGGACACAAGGCCCAAATTGAACTATGTGTAAGAATAACCGGTTTTGTTGTAACGGCAATAGCATCATAAAAAGTTTGTTCTCCAACATGAGAAAGGTCAACCATCACACCTGCCTCATTTAAGCGACGTACAACCTGCTTTCCAAATTCGGTTAGCCCTTTATGTTGTACTACTTTTCCAGCACCCGACTCATCCATTGCACTCGTTGCCCAATCATTACTGTTATTCCAGGTAAGCGTTAAATAAGACATTCCACGCGCAATCAAAGTATCCAGCTTAGAAAAATCAGACTCAATCATATGCCCGCCTTCCACACCAATCATGGCAACTACTTTATTGCGATGCACTTTTTGTTTTGCTTGCCGATAGGAAGCCGCAAAATCAAATTTGTCAGGATGACGAAGTATAATATGCTGGAGAGAATCAATTTCCTCTAGGGCGTCATGAAAAAAACCCATTTTACGTCTGGGTGTTTCGCCGGTGTAAACTGAAAAAAACTGTATATCCACTCCACCCTTTTTCCAACGGACATAATCACTGTGACCTTTTGATAGTAGAACACTGATATCTCGCCCCTCTAATACTTGCCCACTAAGACAATCATTGTGCGTATCCACCAGAATTGATCTTTTATGAATACCGGATGAACGGGTTTGTGCCTCAGCGGACAAAACCGCTGAAAAAAAGAATAAGCCTATAAGAGCTACAAGTCGATGTTGCATAAAGACTTGATTATCCCATTGTTTTTTTAGCATCCTCTAGAAACTTAGCCAAACCAATATCCGTTAAAGGATGCTTGAGTAATCCTAAAATAGAATCAAGTGGACAAGTACAAACATCAGCACCGGCTTCGGCACACTTCACAATATGTAACGGAGTTCGAATGGATGCCGCTAATATTTGTGTTTTAAATCCTTGCACTCCGTAAATCTGCGCTATTTGTGAAATTAAGTCAACACCATCCCAATTGCTATCATCCAAGCGACCAATGAAAGGAGACAAATAAGTAGCTCCTGCTTTTGCAGCTAAAATAGCCTGGCCCGCAGAAAAAACTAATGTACAATTGGTGCGAATCCCATTTGTGGTAAACCATTTAATCGCTTTTATACCATCTTTAATCATGGGAACTTTCACCACGATATTAGGATGGATAGCTGCCAACTTTTTACCTTCTTCAACAATGCCGGCAAAATCTGTACTTATCACCTCAGCACTAATATCACCATCCACCATTTCACAAATAGTTCGGTAGTGATCCATAATTGCTTTTTCTCCCTTGATTCCCTCCTTTGCCATCAGGGAAGGATTCGTGGTGACTCCATCTAGAATACCTAACTCGTTAGCTTCTTTGATCTGTGCCAGATTTGCAGTGTCGATGAAAAATTTCATATGTCAGGATTAAGGTTTAGAAATAAAAAATGGCAGGCTTATTACATCGCACCGCTCAACCACTTACTCTTGCTGCCTTCCGGCCCTGGGAGGGTTCAGCAGGAGCTGGTCGTGTAAGACCTGCCGGGACAAATTTAATGATAAAAAAACTCATCGCTGAAATGCAGAATGAATCTGGGTATATCCAATCAATTCATCCGCCCGGCTACCCACTGTTCTGCAATAGACCAACACCAAGTACTCGTTTTCAGTTCCCCAATAGTTTCCCTCTGTATAAACACTAACAGGAGACTTATTTTCTGCCCCATCGCCATTAGTCATATAGAGATAATTGTAATAGCCTTGCTTTAAAAAAAGTGCCTTTGTATAGCACCCTTTATCTAGATCAAAGTCCATTCTGTTATCAGGCCCTAATTGATAACCCGTCAATTCACCAAAAATATACACATCCCGACCTCGGTAAGGTTGACCCCCCGGTGGGAAATACGTAAAATGCACCCAAGCGTATTCCCCTTGAAATAAAACATTGGGATTATCTCGGCTTTCTAACACAAAAGCTCCATTGATATCTCTATTCAGTAGACTCATTTTACCAGACCGAGGTCCATCGGGATTTACAAAAACATCTACGCGACTAGTTGAATCATTATCCTGTATGGAACTAATCCGCTCGCTACGCAGTCGAAAACTCCGTAAGTCTACCCAGCGCCATTCCTGCCCTGCCGGAAAGACAGAAAACGATTCATCGGTATATTCAAAATAATTACCTCGATATACAGTGGGAGTCTTTTGAATATGTGAAGTTGACCAAACCCTGTTCTGCAGCAACTGCACTCGTAAATCCATTGGAGAGAAATTATTCTGAGGGACTTGTAAGGGTGTGACACTAACTTGTACTTGCTGGTGCGTAAGCAGCAACTGTCCATCAAATGGCTGCCTAACCTGTGCAGAGACAGCAACTTTTTTTACAACCACTAAAACTCGACGTGTAAAAATCAATTTTGAAGTATCATCATTTAAAAAAACTTTCAATAAATAATTACCAGAACGCGTCGGCCCACTATTTGACTCTGGAAAAGTCAACTGATAATGCGTATATCGATTTTGTGATAAAGAAGAAGGGCGATAGTTTCTGATACGATTTGAGATAAATCCTTTGAGATAGTCATAAGGCTGTAACACAGCAGGTGTCCAATCAGCTTGACAAAGCTGCAACGTGTAATAGTAATTTTTGGGTCCAGCATTTAACTCATCAAAATGCAATTCTAACTGCTCGGTAGTGCCTAATTGAATCAATGGATAAGACAACGGATCTCCTGCTTTGTACAATTTAATGGACTGAATAGAGGGGGAGTAAACCTGGTCGGGCCATTGCGCTGTTGCTTTTTTAGAAGTTATGCAACATAAAATAAGCAGGAAGATTGTAAATTGAGGTCGTTGCATAAGGCAATGTAATAAAATGAATTGAAAACCGATTTGATTTGAACCTGGCAAATTATCTGGCAGACCGCATTGCGTTTAGCAAACTAAAAAGTTATTCGCGCTTTATACTACGGCTCTCTTTTGCAGCTACCGTTGTGAGTGTCATGATTATGATCATCACGGTATGCATGACCGCAGGTTTTCAGGAAACTGTCCAAAATAAAATCTTTGACTTTTGGGGGCATATTCGAATACAAGAGAAGCAACCCTCCCAGTCAGTTATAGAGAAAATGAATCCAATTGAAAAAAATGATTCATTAATTCAACAGTTAGAACGCCACCCTGCTATTTTATCCGTTCACCCATTTGCTACCCAGTATGCTTTGTTAAAAACTAGGAATGAAATGGAGGGGATCTTGCTAAAAGGAGTAGACAAGAAGGTTGGCTGGAACAAGTATGCTGCTTTTCTTAAAAAAGGTTCTGTTCCAAAAATTGAATCAAGTGATTTTTCTAGAGGGATTTTAGTTTCTCAACAACAAGCCAATCGGCTTCAGCTACAAGTAAACGACTCCCTTGTTCTCTATTTTACGCAACAAGAGGGGCATCCACGAGCCAGAAAAGTCTTTATAGCAGGGATATTCCAAACCGGCATTGATGAATACGATCGACTATTTGCCTTAGTCGATATCCGAATGATCAGACAAGTGAATGGTTGGAATGAGAAGCAAGTGGGTGGATATGAGATTTTTCTTCGAGACCCTTCCACCCTAGATAAAATAGCCAATGAGTTGTATCAAGGAGAGAGCTTTCCTGCTACCTGGGATGCGATACCCATAAAAAATGTGACCCCGCAACTATTTGATTGGCTAAACATGCAAGTAGTAACGCGTAATGTTCTGATTACAATCATGACAGTTGTAGCCCTGATCAATTTAATCACCTCACTTCTTGTTTTGGTACTCGAACGAATTCAAATGATTGGCATTTTAAAGGCTCTTGGCGCAGCCGATACAACGATACAACGAATATTTCTTCGTTATGCATTACTGCTCACTACGTCAGGAATAGTACTAGGAACTTTTTTAGCTTTTGTTTTAATGTTCTTACAGCAAAAAACAGGTTTTATACAATTAGATGAGAGCGCCTATTACATCGACAAAATCGAATTTAAAATCATGCCCCTTCCCATTGCCCTGATTATGGCAGGCACGCTAGTCATAAGCCTATTCGTTTTGCTTCTTCCCACTTTATTAGTCAAGAAAATCAGTCCTATTCGCGCAATCCGATTTAGCTAAGTTGCGCTAATAAAATTCCCGTAGCGACAGCAACATTCAATGATTCGGCTCTTCCCTTTCCGGGAATACTAAACTGTTTCACCTGGTCTGACAATAGATGCGGGGGTATTCCCTTTGACTCATTTCCAATCAGTAAAATTCCTTCTTGGAGAGGCTGTTGAAGAGAGAGAGGTTCCTTATTCAAAACAGCAGCAAATACAGGTATATTTTTTTGTGCAGAAAGCCAATGATCAAGGTCTTGGTAAATAATAGAAACGCTACCTAAACTTCCCATCGAAGCTTGTACCACTTTGGGGTTATATTGATCAACGGTATCAAGGCTACAAACCAATTGTTTTACCCCAAACCAGTCCGCAGTTCGAATAATTGTTCCAAAATTTCCAGGATCCTGAATACCACAACATACAAGTGTAAGATGCCCCTTAGTCTGCAGTGATGGGTACTCAAATTGTTTTACAATAGCTACTACCTGATTAGGAGTAGACAACTGTGAAATTCGCAGGAGTTCCGCTTCGCTAACCACCGTGTAAGGGATCGTGTTGAGTTGAGTCAAATTTGAATCTATCCAGCTTGATAAAGCAAAAATTTCCTTTACCTGGGAATGATATTGAACCAGCAGCTCACCTACCAACTTGGGCCCCTCCATTAAAAAAAGACCCGTTTCATCGCGATATTTTTTACCGGCTAAACTTTGAATATCTTTGATTTTTGACTTAACAAGCATAATATCTACTAGTTTGTGATGCAACTATTCCGGCAACTTTCATCGAAATCTCCGCTGCCGGCCTTGCTTATTTTTTTGTGCGTTCAAAGCTGGACTTCTTGCGGTGTTATTCCTAAAAAATACCCGACAGGAAAACCATTTGTATTCAAAACTACTATAAAAGTTGAAGGAAGCGGTACACAAGAAGAAAAGGACGGACTAAAAAACAAACTAAAAGGACAACTGGATGACAGTTTACGTTCCCGCACTGTGTCAAAACTGTTTTACAGTACCCTTAAGCACCCCCCTGTATATGAACCGAGCTACGCAACTCAATCGGTTGAGTACATGCAAGCTTTACTTCGTTCACAAGGCTACTTCAGAGGTGAGATTCATTTTGATACCACTGTTACGCAGGTAGGAAAAGATCAGAAAAGAGTTCAGATCAACTTTTTCGTAAACCCTGGTACTGCATTTTTATTAGATACCGTACGATACCAACTTTCTGATTCTGCTTTGCAAAGGATCACCTTGCAACATAGCAAGAATGCCAAGATTGAAAAAGGAAAACCCTTTGCAAAAGGAATCATCTCAGATGAATTTGACCGTTTGGTAGATCTGTATCGAAATAATGGATATCTGCGTATTACCCGCGATGAATTGGTTGGAATTTGGGATACGTTGGACATTGCATTATTACACCCTACAGCAGACCCACTAGAACAGTTAGAGCTATTAACCCAAATACAAGCACGAAGTGAAAAACCCACCACAAAATTGGATATTCGACTTCGTACAGATATAGATCAAACTAAACTCACGGCTTACAAAATTGGAAATGTAAAAGTGTTTCCAGATTTTTTAGCTGACACGAGTGGACTAACCCCCTTAATCACGAAAAAAAATGGATTTGATATATATAGTTACAGGCCCCTATTTCATCCCAACATTTTTAATGACAAAATCCACTTTACGCCAGGTGCTGTTTACGATCAACGCAACTATTTTAAGACATTGAATCAATTAAATTCAATGGGCGCTTGGCGTTTAATCAATCTGGATGTGCAAGCCCGAAAAAATACTGATACAGCCGATGTTACGCTGAAATTAACACCCGCTCGCAAATATGCAATTGTTGCCAATCTGGAAGGCAGCAGCAATCAGAGTATTTTGGCAGGAAATCTTTTCGGAGTAGCCTTGAATTTTGGCTTACTAAACCACAACTTTGCGAAGCGATCCATTCAATCGACTAGCAATCTTCGATTAGGAGTTGAAACGGGCAAAGACACGGTGGCAGATGTCAATTTTATCCAAACACGTCAAATTTCTTTTTCACATAATCTTATTTTTCCAGGCCTATTGCCTCACTTTCATTCGTTACCTGCCGAAATCAGAGAGAACGCCCGGTCTATTTTGGCTTTCAATGTTACCAACACTGAACGAAGAGAGCTCTTTAATTTATCCTCCTACAGCGCAGCTTGGGGATATGACTTTAGATTTCGAAATACACTTTATACATTCAGACTCCCTAGTATAGAGTACAACAAAATTGTGCGGAGAGCAAAACTGTTACAGCTGATAGACAGCAATGCCTTACTAAAAAATATTTTTGTAGACGGGCTTATTGTTTCTGCCAGCGCCGGATTTTACTATAGTAGACAACGTAAAAATCAAGTAAAAAATGTTCGATTCAATCTAGAAGAATCAGGATTACTCAGTGGGATCATTCGCAGCCCTTTGCTTGATGAAAACCTGTTTCGTTTTGTAAAAATGGATTTGGATCTTTCTACTAAATACAATTTCAAAAAGACAGCGCTTGCCTTGCGATTTTTTTCTGGCATAGGTTATGCACTAGACCAAACAAGAAATCCGGTTAATCGCTACAATCTCCCCCTGTATCGCCAATACTTTTCAGGAGGTCCAAATAGTATGCGAGCCTGGGGTTTACGAAAACTGGGGCCTGGCTCCTCTATTCAGGAGTTTGGTAACCGAGGTTTACCGGAACGATATGGCGATTTGCAACTAGAGGGAAATATTGAATTTCGTTTTCCCATCTTTACAATTGCAGGCATGCAAGTAAATGGAGCTTTATTTACAGACATTGGGAATATTTGGTATGTTAAAAAATCACCAGGCAGAACGCCCGAAGAAATTTTCAAACTGAGCCGTATAGGAAAAGATCTTGCAGTGGGTGTAGGTACCGGGTTACGGCTTGACTTTACTTATTTTGTTATTCGACTCGATTATTCCCTAAAAGCAAAAGACCCAAGCCCCTCGCCTGCTAATCGAGCCTATCAGAATAAATGGTTTGGCTATCCAACCTTAAAAGATATGGACCAGTTTCAATTAGGCATCAACTACCCCTTTAATCTGTAGTGTTCTCTAAGATTTGTTGAAATTGCTCCATCGTATAGGCCTCCCGAGAAGTGAACTCCCCTATGCGTGTGCGTCGTAGCTCGCTTAAATGAGCACCACAACCTAATGCCTGACCCAGATCATGTGCCAGACTCCTGATATAGGTTCCCGTTGAACAAACCACTCTGAACTGAAGTTGCCCGTCTTTATAATTTACTAATTCAAATTCATAAATATGAACCGGGCGAGGTTCGAGTTTTACTTCTTTACCAGCTCTTGCCAACTCATACACTCTTTTTCCATTTACTTTAATAGCAGAGTGCGCAGGTGGACGTTGTTGAATCAATCCAGTAAAAGAAACAAGTTGCTGTTGAATCAACTCCACCGAAATAGAATCGATAGATTTGAACTGTTCAGGTTTACTCTCTAAATCATAAGTAGGTGTGACAGCCCCAAGTGTTATGGTTCCTGTGTACTCCTTTTCTTTTGCCATATACTCGTTGATGCGCTTCGTAAATTTTCCAGTGCATACAATTAATAAACCCGTTGCGAGTGGATCAAGCGTACCTGCATGACCAATTTTTTTGATCCGTATTAGGTTGCGTAATTTTCTAATCACATCAAAAGAAGTCCATTCGATTGGCTTATCGATTAGAAGGACGCTGCCTTGTTCAAAATTTTCTTTTGTAAACTCCATGCTCAATAAGCGCGTGCAAATAGTACGCGTTGCGTTGAAGGCTTACCGGTTAATACACAAACTCCTTGCTCTGGAGCAGTATCCAATGGAATACAACGAATCGTTGCTTTTGTTTTTTCTTTGATTGCCTCTTCCGTTTCGGAAGTACCGTCCCAATGAGCTGCAATAAATCCACCTTTTGTATCAAGTAAGTTGACAAACTCCTCCCAATTGTTTGCAACAGTGATATGCTCGTCTCTAAAATGACGAGCCCGTTCAAATAAATTCTTTTGGATTGCATCTAATTGTTCTAGTATAACTTCCATAATTCCCTCCAAGGGCACCGATTTCTTTTCTCGCGTATCTCTGCGTGCTAATTCAACAACCCCCTGCTCTAGATCACGAGCTCCCAATGCCAACCGCAATGGAACACCTTTCATTTCATACTCAGCAAACTTCCAACCTGGTCGTGCCTGATCAGAGTCATCATATTTTACGCGAATGCCTGCTTTTTTTAGTTGCACGACAATCTCGTTTACCTTTGCATCAATTGCAGCTTTTTGTTCCTCTCCTTTATAAATGGGGATAATAACTACTTGAAGGGGTGCTATTCTAGGAGGCAAGATCAATCCTTCATCATCACTATGTGCCATCACCAATGCGCCAATCAAACGAGTACTTACGCCCCAACTGGTTGCCCATACATAGCCCAACTTATTTTCTTTATCGCTGAATTTAACATCAAAAGCCTTTGCAAAGTTTTGTCCCAAAAAATGCGAAGTACCCGCTTGTAGTGCTTTACCATCTTGCATGAGTGCTTCTATACAATAAGTATCTTCTGCACCCGCAAAACGTTCATTCGCTGTTTTAACACCTTTGATTACCGGAACTGCCATCCAGTTTTCAACAAAATCAGCATATACATCTAACATTTTTTTAGTCTCCACTAATGCTTCCTCTTTGGTTGCATGTGCTGTATGCCCTTCTTGCCATAGAAATTCAGCAGTACGTAAAAACAATCGTGTACGCATTTCCCAGCGTACCACATTAGCCCATTGATTAACCAGAATAGGGAGATCTCGGTATGACTGGATCCAGTTTTTATAAGTACTCCAGATGATTGCCTCACTGGTAGGACGCACCACCAATTCCTCCTCCAGTTTTGCCTCTGGGTCTACTATCAATTTACCCTTTTGATTAGGGTCTGCCTTTAAACGGTAATGTGTAACAATGGCGCACTCTTTAGCAAAGCCCTCTGCATTTTTTTCTTCCGCTTCAAACAAACTTTTAGGAATAAAAAGAGGGAAATAGGCGTTCACATGACCTGTATCCTTAAACATCTTATCCAAAGTATCGCGCATATTTTCCCATAAAGCAAATCCGTAAGGTTTGATAACCATACAGCCCCGCACAGCAGAATAATCGGCCAACTCTGCCTTTAGGACAAGATCATTATACCATTGTGAATAATCCTGAGAACGTCCGGTGATTGCTTTACTCATGTTTTTTATGTTAAACCTACCATTCTTTTGCTTTTTTTAACATTCGACCTATGTGATATCTGCACAATTGCCGAACTTCGTACGAGATTACAAAAGTAAAGACTTCAGCTATGAAAACCACCACTTACTTGACTCTACTGGCAGTTGTTGTCTTAATTCAAAGTTGCACAACAGCATACCGTACCGGTCAAACACCTGATGACGTTTATTTTTCACCAGCACGGCCTGAGGATGAATTCCTTGCCATGCAGCGGCAAGAAACACGTCGCTATCGCATGGCAACTGAAGATTATGAAGATCGTTATTTACGAATGCGCGTAAGGGACCGTAACAGATGGGATGAGTTGAATGATTGGTATACCTATGAACGCTGGACGCTTGGATTTAACTCCTACTTCACCCCTGCACTAAATCCATTTGTATCCTGGAATCATTATTATAACCCTTATTACCTGAACAATCCTTATTTGTACGGAACCAGCTTTGGAAATGCCTCCTCTATAAAAACAACCTACACGAAGCCTCGCATTTTTAATCTCAATAGTTACCAGCAAATACCAGCGAATCTTAAAAACACAAAAGCGATGGCTGGCAACTATGGAGTTAGTCCTTTATTGAACAATTTTTACAACCGAGCCGCAAGCACACCAAATCGAGGAAATGCGCTTCGTGAATCATTCGGCATTTCAACGCCCTCTAGCTCCTCTTCCTCACCTGCCTCTTCGAGTGGCAGTAGCTCCTCATCAGCGGGCAGTGCCCCAGTTAGAAGATTTTAATTAATTTATTTCGTTCATGCGAAAATATATTTACGCGGCTATTTTTTTGCTGCAGCAACCAATTATAAATGCGCAGGAACCTTCAGATGCATTGAGAATGTCCTGGACAAATCCATCGGGAAGTGCCAGACAACAAGCAATTGGTGGGGCAATAGCTTCCTTAGGTGGTGACCTAGGTGCAGTATTTGTGAATCCTGCCGGTATAGCTTTTTATAAAACAGGTGACCTAATCATAACTCCACAATACAATAGACAAAAAAATCAATCTACTTTTCTTGGAAGAGCAGAAAAAGCCAGTAAATCTGGTATGGGTTTGGGGCTGAGCGGGTTTGTAGTAGGATCCAAACAAGAAAACAGAGCCCGTGGAACTGCAGCGGTAGCCATTGCGCTCAACAATACGGCATGGTTTGGAAATAACTTGCTTTACAGAGGGCTTAACACACAAAATTCTTACTCACAAAAATTTTTGGAAGAAATCGGCGGACAAGGAGATGCCAATCTAGTGGCCAGCAATTTTCCATTTGGAAGCAGTTTAGCTTTTAATACCTATTGGATAGACACCATTGGCGGAGGCACTAATGGAAATTTTCGCTATCGTACAAGAGCTCCTATTCAAAGTGGGCTGCTTCAGGAAAATGAAATAAAAAGCAGTGGCTCTCAATCAGAGTTGGCCATTGCAGTAGCAGGGACAGGAAATGAAAAAATTCTTTACGGTTTAACCCTGGGAATTCCATTTGTAAATTATAAAAGAACCAGCTCTTTCACAGAAGCAGACGCTTCCACTGCGATTAATAATTTCAATTATGCAACCATCGAAGAATATCTTGAAACGAGTGGATCAGGTGTTAACTTAAAATTGGGAATTATCTATCGTCCAGCCCCACAATGGAGAGTAGGCTTTAGTTTTCATACGCCAACTTTTTTAAAGCTTACGGATAAGTACAGTGCGACAGTAACAACCGATACAGAAAATTACAAAGGATTACAATCACAGTCTTCCAAAGAATTTACCAATGGAGATTTAGCACAATATAGCTACTTACACTTTACTCCTTCACGCTTGCTGGCCAGTATTTCTTATGTACTTCGGGAAATCGAGGACATTACCAAACAGAGAGGATTTCTCACGGGAGATGTAGAGTTCGTGAATTATCGTGCATCTTCTTTTAAAGTTGATCCCGCCAGTACTGATCAAATAGAGAGTAAAGCCTACTACTCGAAACTTAATGAAGTAATCGATCAAATTTACCAACCCGCTGTCAACATTAGGCTAGGGGGTGAATTGAAATTTACTACAATTATGACCAGATTAGGCATGGCTTATTTGGGAAACCCCTATCAGAACATCAATGGAGAGAAAGGCAGTCGCCTTCAATTGACTGGTGGGTTGGGTTATCGCAATCAAGGTTATTTTATTGATCTGGCTTACGTACACACAACTGGAAAGGATGTTCACTTCCCCTACCGATTATCTCAACAACCTTTCCCCTCCGCACAAATTAATCAGCGAGGTGCTCGGGTAGCACTTACCCTAGGAGTGAAGTTCTAATCAATCCTTAAACATTGCCACTTCTTTTTTTATAGGCGCTTTGTAATTTTCGCGTTTAATATACCCACGATACATCCCTTCTGAACAGAAGGGCATTGCAATATTTCCATTTTTATCAACAGCAATCAATCCCCCATCGCCCCCCAACTTAGGCAGTTTCACCATGACCATTTCATTTGCAGCTTCCTGCAAGGATCGATTGGCATATTCAATTTGATCCGAAATGGTTTTTGCCATTACCAATCGAATATAGTATTCACCCCATCCGGTGCAGCTAATGGCCACGGTTGCATTATTAGCATACGTTCCTGCGCCAATGATAGGAGCATCCCCAATACGCCCCCATTTTTTGTTGTTCATCCCTCCTGTGCTAGTAGCAGCAGCCAAATTACCCTCCATGTCCAGTGCCACGGCACCTACCGTGCCATAGCGGTCTTTTTTAATCAATTCATTTTCCTCAGCCATTTTAAGCAAAGAAGCTTGTTGCTTTAATTGTTTTAATGAGTCCCGCTCTAGTGCACGCTGCAAGGAACGCCAACGATCAGGCGTATAGAAATAACTTGGATCTACCATATCAATTGCATGTTCTTTTGCAAACTGTTCAGCCCCTTTTCCGCTTAATAAAACATGTTCACTTTTTTCCATTACAGCCCGTGCTGCACTAATGGGGTTGCGGATGGTAGTCACTCCAGCTACCGAACCGGCAGCCAGCGTATTTCCATCCATAATAGCAGCATCCAGTTCGTTTCTGCCCTCATGTGTAAAAACAGCCCCTTTCCCAGCATTAAACAGCGGATTATCTTCCATTAGCCTAACGGTTGCCTCCACTGCATCAATCGCTTTACCACCCTTCTCTAAAATAGATTGCCCAACCGCAAGGGCCTGCTCCAATGAGGCCGTATACTTTTTTTCTAACTCGGCTGTTCGCTGACTACGTAAAATTGTGCCGGCTCCTCCATGGATAACCAATACATAGCGCCCTTGTGCTTCTTTTTCAGGTTGGGCATTTAATTGAAAAAAAGTCGACAAAACAAGCAACAAAACACAGATTCGCATAACGTTGTTTTGTACAATATTAACCATTTGTGCGAAGGGCTTTTCCTAATTTTACCAACAACATTTATTCTGAAACGCGCTGGGGTCATACTTCGAGGGGTACTCTTACTTATCCTTGTACTGCTGACTAGTGTATATATCACTATACAGCTCCCTGTTGTACAACAAGCCCTAACTAGTCGCATAGCAATATATTTATCCCAGGAATTAAAAACAGAGGTAAAGCTTGGAAAAATCAGATTTAATTTATTTAACAAACTTTCACTACAAGAGTTAGTGGTAAAAGATCGGCATGGAGATTCCTTGGCCGTTATTGGAGAACTACAGCTTCAAACAAGTGATTTTTTCTTTTTACATGATTCAATTAGTATTGACAAAATTGAACTTTCAAAAACTCGGCTGTTCCTAAGTAGAGAAGACAGCAATTGGAAACACCAATTTATACTCAATTACATTGCGGGCGGAAATAGCTCGCAAAAAAATAAAAAGAAATCCAGGTTTCATCTACATCTAAAAGAAGCAACGATTCAGGATTTTTATTTTACCCAAATTGACGCCTGGAATGGTCAAGAGGTAACCGGTCAGATCAAAAAGATGCACTTATTGGCCGAACAGCTAAACTTATCTGACGATTTGATTCAAATTAATAGCCTAGAACTGTCTGACCCCACTTTTTCTGTTGCAAATTTTCCAGGAAATAGAAAGAAGCCAATAAAAAAAGAAATCGCAGATGAAACCTGGTGGCAACTAGATGGAAAAAAAATCTCCTTACTTAGCTTTCGAATCCATAATGGTCAATTCAAGTTAGATGAAGATCGATTAGATAGAAAAAATAGATTTGATCCCCGTCATTTGGAGATCTATGCAGTAGAAGCCTCCCTCAGTAATTCTTTAATGACGGGTGACACACTCCAAAGCCAATTGGAAATTGCGGCGCGAGAAAAAGGAGGACTGGAGTTAAGAAAGCTAGAAGGAGTCATTCAACTATCTCCAAAACAACTATCCATTCAAAAACTTCGGCTTGAAACTCCGCATAGTCTCGTAAAAGAATCCATTCGGCTTACTTTTAAAAAAATTAGCGATTTCGCACGGTTCGGCGAGAAAGTGGTGATTGAATCAAATTTCAATCAATCAATAATTGGTAGCGAGGATTTGGCTTTTTTTATTCCGGAATTAAAAAACTGGAAAAAATCGATTCGCTTTGGTGGACTATTAAAAGGGACATTGCATGATTTTAACATTAACCAACTTTCGCTGGGAATTGGGGCTGGCACTTTTTTGCAAGGAAGGCTATCGATAAGAGGACTTCCTTTTATAGACCAATCCTCATTTGAATTAAATGTATCGCGCAGCAACATATTATGGGAAGATATCCGCATGATTATCCCAAACATTACTAAAACAAATTATAAAAACCTTGAAGCAATTCGTTACGCACGGTTTAATGGCAAAATTGCAGGAGGTGCAACACATTTGCAACTGGATGGAACTATCCAAACTCGGTTGGGATCTATACGCACTGGGGTTCAGGCAACGTTATCAAAAAGAGAGATTACGCAATACAGCGGCCGGCTGCAGCTCAATCAATTTAAGTTAGGCGAAATGATAGGATTGCCTTCTCTCAAAGAAGTATCATTAATAGGGCTTGTGAACGGAAATGGGTGGGGAGAAGTAAACAGCCAAGCCCATTTTAATGGAGAAATTCAAAGTTTAAAATTCAAAGATGTTGAATATAAAAATATACGGTGGGATGCAACGCTAAAAAACCAATTGCTGAGAAGCTCAATATCTATCGATCATGAATCACTTAAAATAAATGAACTAGTTGCATCCGTTGATTGGAGTGGTGAATTCCTTCATTATTCCTTGGCCGGGACAATTGAAAAAGCAAATCTACAAGCATTACAACTCACCGCGTCACCATTACTAGTGAAAGGCCAAATAGCTGCAGATGTCAGTGGCCAAACGATGAATACACTGGATGGATCAATTCGTCTTTTCAACGCAATTGTACTGAATGGAGAAGAAATACTACCCCTAGATTCATTATCTATTACGGCTACCCCTGTAAAAAACGGAAGAAGAGTTGAAATACTTTCTAACGAGTTTCAAGGTTGGTTAGAGGGGCAATTTGATTGGGCCACATTGCCTTCGGTGTTTCAGAAAGTGCTTCATACCCATTACCCTTCTCAAGTGGAAAGTCCTCAAGACTTTCCCTCCACGTCTTCCTTTCAATTTGCAGTCAACACTCAATACGTAGAACCTTTTTTGCAACTTTTTTCATCGGACCTAAAAGGATTCAACCAATTGGTATTATCCGGAAACTTTGAAGGCCCAACTAACTCTTTCTCTACCTCCCTACTTATTCCGCAAGCATCTTTTCAAGAATATGGTGTCGACAGCTTAGTTCTTAAGTCTAGAAGTGATGGCAAGAACATTGAACTAGATGCTACCGCCAAATCAATAAAATTGAATGAAGCTATTTCTCTCCCTCCCTTAGCTATTAAAATCAGCGGACATAATGATTCAACAGTGATTAATCTTTTCTCAGCATCAGAAAAACGCGTTGAGAAAATTAACTTAAATGCATTGGTAAGAACCTTTCGAGAAGGCATTGCTATAGATTTTACTTCCTCTGATTTTACAATCAATGGTAAGTCGTGGGCACTGAATGAAGGTGGAAACTTGTATTTACGCAAGAACAACCCTGCACAAGGATACCTGCGACTGTCAGAAGGTGAACAAGAAATTATTATAAAGACCCTACAGAAAAACCAAAACGAAACTGATCAACTACTGCTTTCTATACAAAAAATAAATCTGAATGACATCTCTCCTTATTTTTTGCCAGACAACCGTCTGGAGGGACTTGTATCAGGCGATTTCATTATAAAAGATCCGCTAGGCAATCTTTCGATTAGCACAGACAATTTCAATTCAAAACTTCTACGTTTGGACAATGACTCTATTGGAGAAATAACGTCCACCTTACTCTATGAGAAAAAAACAAATACCCTACGTGCAAAAGGGAATACGTTGAATCAGAAGGAATTTCTGGGATTTGACTTGGAACTTTTTTTCAATGACTCTTTACTTGCTAATAACAGAATTAATCTTCAAGCACGAACTTACCCCATTCAACTGCTGGAACGATTTTTAGGTGACCTCTTCTCTGACATAACCGGTTATTTAACGGGAGATATTTCTATTTTGGGCGATCTCAACCGGCCGGGAGTAAATGGAAAAGGAAGGCTTAAAGATGCAGGTCTGCGCGTAAATTATACACAATGCTATTATAAAATCGAAGACAGGGATCTTGAACTCACAACATCCAGAATTGATCTAGATGGCATGGTACTTAAAGACACCGTCACAGGAAACCCAATTTATTTAACAGGTGGTATTGATCATGAGTCATTTTATAATCTCTTTTACGATCTGGATATTTCTACACGTAAGCCAGGCACGCGTGGAGCAAGAGAGAATCGTCCCATCCAACTTTTAAAAACTTCCGCAGCAGATAACTCGCTTTTTTATGGCGATGTAAAAGGGACAGCACTCTTGCAATTAAGGGGACCTGAGTCAGATATGGTTATGACATTAAATGTGATTGCCTCTGAAAAAGACAGCAGTCATTTTACATTACCCCCAGGGTATAGTAGGGAGAGTGGAATCGCTGACTTTTTGGTGGAGCGCAAGTATGGAAGTGAAATGGCTGGAGAAAAAAGAAAAGGCAACGGTGATAATATTGTATATGATGTTGAGATAACAGCTAATCCCTTAGTTGAAGTAAAAGTGCAACTGGATGAATTAACTGGTGATGAAATCAAAGGAAATGGTTCGGGTACCTTCAAAATAAGATCGGGCACTACAGAGCCGCTGACCCTCCGTGGACGCTTTGATATAGCTGCAGGCAATTACCTTTTTACGTTTCAATCCTTTTTCAAAAAACCTTTTGAAATAAAAAAAGGAGGTACTAATTACATTGAGTGGACAGGAGACCCTTATGATGCTAACATAAAGTTTGAGGCACAATACAAAGCAGAACGTGTGAGCTTTTCCCCTCTTGCCAGCACGCTTAATTTAACAGCTGACGCTAGTAATGCTAGGAGCGATGTATATGTAGTGGCTCGGTTGAGCGGTAAATTGTTTAAACCGACTATTGATTTTTACCTTGACTTCCCCCCCAATAGCATCGCAAGTTCAAATCCCGAGTTAGGTCTGTTACTAAAGCAGCTACAACAAAACACCAACGAACTTAACAGACAGGTAACCTATCTTATAGTGTTCAATAGTTTTGCACCAAACGAATTAGGGGGGGCTCTTTCTGTAACAGGGGTCAACGTCAGTTCTATTTCAGGGATGTTGCTCTCCGTGGTTAGTGATCAGATTAATAAATTATTTAATAACATATTAAAGAGTGACAAGTATAGAATCAATCTGAATACTTCACTTTATAACCGAAATCTTTTGTCTGGCAACAACACTGCCTTATCAATCGGAAGTAATGTTAACTTTTCAATTGGCCGATCCTTTTTCAACAATCGGTTTACTATTTCTACCGGATTAGGCATGGACGCCCCACTGGGACAAAACCAAACTACCAGCCTTCAACAAAGTATACTTCTGTTACCGGATGTAACCATGGAATGGTTAGTTAATCCGAGCGGTACCATTCGGGTATCCTTTTTTTACAGGACTAATGCAGATTACCTTTCTGCCAGTGCTACTGCCACCGCTGCCCGTTCGAGAAGAACTGGCGGAAGCCTTTCTTACAAAAAGGAATTCGATAAACTGGGAGATCTATTTCGTAGAAAAAAAGGAAAAAATTCAAACAATTGATTTTCAATACTTTAAGTTCAATTTATTGAACAATTCGCGAGAAATAGAAAGGAGCGATTTATCAGAGACTAAATAAGTTGCCCACCTTGTTCTAACACATTACTTTTCAGGGGCTCCATTCGGGATAAATACTTAAATTTATAAAGGAATATTTCCTTTCTTTGCAAGCGAAAACCAAATTACTATGCTTAAGAGAACCCTCTTTTTGTTAGTGGTCAGTTTATTTTCTAGTTCTGTGCTATTGGCACAGGTGACCACCGCAGTATTAACTGGTGATGTGAAAAGCAACACCCGTGAGCCTTTAGTGGGCGCAACAGTTGTTGCAACACACCTGCCTTCTGGAACAAAATACACTACCGTATCACGTACCGGCGGACAGTTCATAATCCAGAACATGCGCGTGGGTGGACCCTACCTGATAGAGGTCAGCTTTGTTGGACACAAAGCAGAAAAATACGATAATGTATTTCTACAATTGGCCGAGCCTTTCTTGCTGAATGCCGAATTGACAAGCGCTACTGCTGCACTTGAAAATGTTGTTGTTAGCACCAGAAGAAACTCAATTTTGAATGCGGGAAGAACTGGTGCAGTTACCAACGTAGGTACTCGCCAAATCAATCAGCTTCCTACCATCAGCCGAAGCCTTAACGATATCACGCGTGTTACTCCTCAAGCCAATGGAGCATCTGTTGGTGGTGGTAACTATCGTCAAAATAACTTTACAGTAGACGGATCTGATTTCAACAACAGCTTCGGTATTGGTTCAAACTTACCTGCGGGTGGTGCTCCAATTTCTTTGGATGCCATTGATGAAATTTCAATAAACATCACCCCTTTTGACATTAGACAATCTGGTTTTATTGGATCTGCCATCAATGCAGTAACAAGAGCCGGTACTAATACTTTTACAGGTTCTGTTTACAACTACTTCAGAACGGAAAAGCAACGGGGTGACCAGGTAGAAGCTTCTAAGTTTATTCGCCCCATTGAAGAGTTTAAACAGTATGGTTTTCGTCTGGGCGGTCCAATTATCAAGAATAAATTGTTCTTCTTCCTCAACTACGAAACAGAGAATCAGCCTAAATCGATTCAAAACTTTTTTGCAGCAACTGCCGCCGCTCCTTATGGAAGTGCACCAAACATTGTGCGTCCTACAGCTGACTCGCTTAATTTCATCAGCCAATTCCTACTTGACAGATATGGTTACGTAACTGGACCCTTCCAAGGTTATGTTCCTAATATTGAGCGTACTAAGTACCTGGTTCGTTTGGACTGGAACATCAATGCTAAGCATCGTATGAACGTACGATATAGCCAAGTAGAGGGTGGAGAACCTTTCACTCCAAGTACATCCGTTTCTGGATCTAACGTAAACTATACCAGTACCCGTACTGCCAGCACAGCACTTTGGTTTAAAAATTCAAACTATTTCCAGGGAGCTAACCTTTATTCGTTGGCAGCGGAATTAAACTCAACTTTTGGAAAAGCAGCAAACACATTACGTGCCACCTACACTTACCAAAATGACTCTCGTTCTACTGATAGCCAAATCTTCCCTTTTGTTGATATCTTAAGCAACACCGGTGGTGTAACAGGACCTGCACCTTACACTTCTTTTGGGTATGAGCCTTTCAGCTTTGGAAATCTTCGTCAGGTAAAAACTTATTCTGTAATTGACAATCTCAGCTGGACAAAAGGAAATCATAATTGGACTGTAGGCGGTCAGTTTGAATTGAGTGAAACAGTCAACGGTTTCCAACGCTTTGCAACGAGCTACTATGTGTTTAACACATGGGCGGATTTTGCAAATGGAAACAGACCACGTGATTTTGCAATCACTTACTCTCTATCTAAAAACTTTGCACCTGCATTTTCTGCATTCAAATTTGGACAATACTCTGCATACGCACAAGATGAGATCAACGTAAATAAAGATTTACGTGTTACGCTTGGCTTGCGAGTTGATCTTCCAACCTACCCTGATGTACCACAGATTATCACTCACCCGCTTGTAAAAAATATGAATTTCGAAGCAGGTGAAATTATTAATACAGGTAACTTACCAAAGAACCGTTTGATGTGGTCTCCTCGCTTAGGTTTCAACTGGGACCTTTATGGAGATCGTTCTTTACAGATTCGTGGAGGAACCGGAGTTTTTACGGGTCGTGTTCCCTTTGTATGGATTGTTAGCCAATCTGGTGATAACGGTATGATCCAGGTAACGCAATTCTGGAACAGCTTTGCAACGCCTGGTCCATTCAATCCAAACCCAGCAGCCTATAGACCTTCAACTGTACCCACAGCCGGTACAATTGTGCCAGGTAGCGTGACCGCACTAGTTCAGGAATTTAAAAATCCTCAAACCTGGAAATCTACCCTTGCAATTGATACGCGTTTAGGAAATGGTATCATCGGCACATTAGAGGCAATCTTTAACAAGGATCTTAATACTGCAATTTTCCGTAACCCCAATATGATTGCCCCAGCAGCGCTAAATATTGCTGGATACCCTGACAACCGCCCCATTTATGGATCAACTGTTCAGACTCGTTTCATCAACACTTTGAACAATGGTATCCCTCAAGCTGGTGCATCAGGAGCTTTCAACCCTGTTGTATTGGACAACGGAAACCGCGGTTATTATTTCTCATTGACGGCTAAAATCGAAAGACAGTACAGTAAAGGATTAGCATGGTCTGTAGCTTATACAAAATCAATGGCATCTAACCTTTTTGATGGTGGCGGTGACCAGCCCTTGTCTGCATGGCAGGGAACTGCAAATGTGTTCGGCCCAAATGCCCCTGCCTTGGGTTATGCTGACTACGTAGTACCTGACCGTGTTATTGCGATGATTTCTTATCGTAAAGAATACTTTAAGCATTTAGCTACTACTATCTCTGCCTTCTACAACGGCGCAACCAATGGTCGATTCAGCTATGTATATGATGGCGATTTCAACCGCGATGGTGTTCAGGGTAACGACTTGATTTACATTCCTAACACTACACAGGTTCAGCAAATGCTATTCACCTCTAATACTGTAAATGGCGTCACCTACAGTCAGGCTGATCAGAGAACTTTGTTTGAGCGCTACATACAGCAGGATAAATATTTAAAAGCCCACCGTGGACAATATGCTGAGCGTAATGGTGCCCAGTTACCTTGGTTAAACCGTTTGGATGTAAAAATCCTGCAAGACTTGTTCACAAATATCAAAGGAACAAAGAACACCCTGCAATTCAGTATTGATATATTCAACGCAGGTAACCTGATTGATCCAGGATGGGGCAAGTTGAAAACAATCAACAACAGTAGGATTTTGGCGGTTACTAACTCTCCCCTCTTAATTCCTGGCGGCACTGTTTTACCAATCTATCGTTTAGCAAGTGCTAACGGTGATATCATCACTAAAACTTTCCGCGATAACATAAGTACAGCTTCTACTTACTCTATTCAGTTTGGACTTCGTTACTTATTCAATTAATTTAATTAAGACCCCTTTAAAAAAGCCGCTTCACTAGAAGCGGCTTTTTTAATGAGTAGATTGCGGCTGTATTCCCTCTTTAGGCTTAACTTGTTTAATGAAAATACCCGGAGAAAAAAGGGCTCCCAACTTCACCTATTAAAAGGAATTCAACCATGTCAAGATTTTACATTTTTCTTTTAACCAGTTTTCTTTTAACAGCTTGTTCTTCTAAAAAGGCAGACCTATTAGTATACAATGCCAATATATACACTGTAGATTCCAGTTTTCAGAAGGCAGAAGCCATGGCCATTGATAAAGGATTGATAGTAGCCATAGGAAAAAAAACAGACCTAGAAGCCCAGTATTCTTTTAGTGAAAAGGAGGATGTGGATGGTCAATATATCTACCCAGGATTTATTGACGCACACGCCCATTTTGTGGGATATGCAATGAACCTTTTACAGGTTAATTTAGTGGGAACAAAAAGTTGGGGAGAAATACTTCAAAAACTAAAAGCATTTTCAAAAGAAAATCCGAGTGGCTGGATTATAGGAGGAGGCTGGGATCAAAATGACTGGACTATAAAAAATTACCCAGATAATACTGAGCTCAATACGCTATTCCCCGATCGTCCTGTTTTGTTGACCCGCATCGATGGTCATGCGGCCATTGCTAACCAAAAAGCATTGATGCTTGCCGGAATTACGGGTAAAGAAAATATTATTGGAGGAGAAGTAGAGTCAAGCAATCATAAACTTACCGGCATTTTGATTGACAATGCAGTGGACCTGGTTAGTAATAAGATACCCGAAAAAACAGAAGAAGAATTCAGAATGGCCATTTCAAAAGCTCAGGAAAATTGTTTTGCAATGGGTCTAACTACACTCAATGATTGTGGACTTGACTTCGAAGTTGTAGAAAAACTAAAGAAACTACAAGAAGAGAACTTTTTACGTATGCGCCTTTACATCATGCTTAGTGATAAGGCTGCTAATTATGAATACGCACAAAAAAAAGGAAAACTTATTGGCGATCGATTAACAGTTAGAAGCTTTAAAGTGTATGGTGATGGTGCACTCGGCTCCAGAGGAGCTTGTTTGCTACAGCCCTACAATGATCGGGCCAATCATTATGGCTTTTTACTGAGTAATGCTGGACACTATGACAGTGTTGCATCCTGGTGTTTTAAGAACGGCTGGCAAATGAACACCCATGCAATTGGTGATAGTGGCAACAGAGTGATTCTCTCCACGTACGCAAAATATCTTGCTCCTACTAATGATCTACGGTGGAGAATTGAACATGCACAAGTAGTAAATCCAGCTGATATCCAGCTTTTTGGAAAACATCGCATCATCCCTTCCGTGCAACCTACGCATGCTACCTCAGATATGTATTGGGCCCCTGATCGTCTAGGAAGCGATCGCATCCCCCATGCATACGCATACAAATCTTTATTAGAACAAAATAACTGGATACCGCTGGGTACTGATTTTCCAGTAGAAGATATTTCGCCATTTAAAACGTTTTATGCTGCTGTATTTCGTCAAGATGGAAATGAATGGCCAGAAACTGGGTTTCAGATGAATAATGCGTTGTCTAGAGAAGAGGCCCTCCGGGGAATGACGATCTGGGCAGCGAAGGCAAGTTTTGAAGAAAACAAAAAAGGAAGTTTGGAGGTGGGCAAGTGGGCTGATTTTGTTATCCTAGATAAAGATCTAATGACAGTTACGCCTAAAGCATTAAAAGAAATCGCAGTTGTTGCTACCTACAGCAATGGCAAAAAAGAGTACGCACGCAAAAAAAAATAATTGTACTAAACTTTTTACAACATTTTCTTTAAAATAGAATCAACCCGCCTTTGAATCATTTTAAAGACCATTACAAAACACTGGGGCTAGAACCGGGGTCACCTCCTGCATTAATCAAAAAAGCATGGAGAAAATTGATCCAACAACACCATCCGGATAAAACCGGCGGTATACCATCAAGTCAAACTGCCTTTCAGGATATTCAAGAAGCATATGAGACACTTACCGATCCAGTCCAAAAACAAAAATATCTACAGCAAAGATGGCTTCAGCAGGTAACGAGAGGAGAAATAGTTCGAAATCCAGAAACAGTTGAAGAATTTTTACATGCATGCCTGCAATTAGAACAAAAGATTGCCAGTGCAAATACATTTCGCATGGATGAGGATTATCTGATGCAGTATCTGCTTTTTTTACTCTCCCCCACACATGTAGCTATTTTAAACTCAACGAAAGAAACCGATCTTTTATCAACATGCCTCTCTCTAATTCTAAAATCAATAGAGCCACTACCCGTTGAAAAAAAGTATACTGTTTTACAAGAAATGGAGAAAATAAATACAACTGCTACTACTATACAAATCAGCGAATACAAAAAAAAGCATCAAAGTAGTTGGCTCATGGAACAGTACGGATTTTACGCAATGATCATATTATCTTTTCTTTTATGTTGGCTAATTGCTTCCTTTGCGAAATAAAGCCAGTAAATTTGCGCAATGCATTATTGCTCCGCTGAAAAGCTCTCTAAAAGCTATGGAATTCAGCCCTTATTTGATACACTAAGCTTTCACATCAACAAAGGAGACCGCATTTCCCTTATCGCAAAAAATGGAACTGGAAAATCAACGCTGTTAAAAATACTAGCGGGACTAGAACAACCAGACGAAGGCAAAATCTGGGTCCACAAGGATGTGGAAGTAGTTTTTTTTGAACAAAACCCTGTACTTGATGAAGAAAAATCAGTGGCAGAGAATATTTTTTTTCATGACCATCCCATCATGAATGCGATTCGGAATTATGAAACACAGATTACCACGGGTAATGAAGCACAACTACAAGCTGCCATTGAAAAAATGGATGAATTGCAAGCATGGGATGCAGATGCGCGTATTAAACAAATATTATCTAAGCTAAATATCCATTTTTTGGATAGAATGCTACCCACACTCAGTGGGGGCCAGCAAAAAAGAGTGGCGCTGGCAAAAACACTAATTGATATTGGATTTGGCAAAAAAGACGTTTTACTAATCATGGACGAACCCACTAATCATTTGGATGTAGCCATGGTAGAATGGATGGAGTACTTTTTAAATAAAGAGAATACGACGTTGCTACTAGTCACCCACGATCGTTATTTTCTTGATACAGTCTGCCAAGAGATTTGGGAATTAGATCAAGGGCAGCTCTACACATATAAAGGCGACTACATAAATTACTTGGAGAAAAAAGCGGCAAGAATGGAAAGCGAGACCGCAAGCCATTCAAAAATTCGAAATCTATATAAGCGAGAGTTAGAGTGGGTAAGAAAACAACCCCGTGCACGTACTACCAAAAGTAAAAGTCGTGTTGATCAATTTGCTACCATTGAAAAAAAAGCCAAACAAAATATCCAAGACCAGCAATTGCAGCTAAGCATGAAAATGACCCGATTGGGTGGGAAAATTATGGAGCTGAAAAAAGTATATAAATCACATGGCGACTTGCATCTACTAAAGGGTTTTGATTACACTTTTAAAAAAGGAGAACGAATTGGCATAGTAGGACCCAATGGAGTGGGTAAATCCACTTTCATCAATATTATTCAAGGCATTGAATCAGCAGATAGTGGGAAAATAAATGTAGGAGAAACAGTAGTATTCGGTAATTATTCACAACAAGGCCTTCAAATAAAAGAAGATCTTCGCGTTATTGAATTTGTCAAGTCTATCGCTGAAAGTTTTCCTTTAGCAGAGGGCGGTACCTTAACCGCTGCTCAGTTTTTGCAACTCTTTTTATTCGAACCGGACAAACAGTATACCTATGTAAGCAAATTAAGTGGAGGCGAAAAAAGAAGACTTCATCTTCTTTCGATACTCTTTAGAAATCCCAACTTTCTAATCCTGGACGAACCTACCAATGACTTAGACCTACCTACCCTAACTGTATTAGAGAATTTCTTGCTAGAATTTTCCGGGTGCTTGCTAATAGTCTCCCATGATCGCTATTTTATGGATCGACTAGTCGATCATCTTTTTGTTTTTAAAGGAGAAGGTATCATTCAGGATTATCCAGGAAACTATTCGCAATATCGGATTGAAGCCCCAGCAAAAGAAGAAATTCAAATTGAAAAAACAGAGGATGTAGTAAAAATTGCAGAAACAAAACACATAGCCCAATCAAAAATCAGCTATAAAGAAAGAAGAGAATTTGAGCAGCTAGGCGCAGAAATTAAAAAACTTACTTCCACAAAAGAGTCGTACTCAAACCAATTAAACAGTGGCAGTCTGGCTTTTGAAGAATTACAAAAAATCGCAACAGAGCTGGAAAAAACAATCCAGCAATTGGACGAAAAAGAACTCAGATGGCTGGAGCTAAGTGAAAAGATTAATTAACTACTCCTCCAGGTAATCTAAGTCTTTGTGGAAAGTTTCGCGCGTTAGCGCCGCCGCTATAAGCGTAATAACCATGATGATAATCCCTGTATAAATACCGGCATCGATGGTTCCGATGGTAGGCTGTTTTTCAAACCACTTAAATAATGGTAAAATGAAAATAGCCAGCATCCCACGAACCATATTAGGGATTGTTGTCGCGGCCGTTGCACGCAAGTTAGTACCAAACTGCTCCGCACCCATGGTAACAAATATGGCCCAGAATCCGGTTCCAAATCCAAGTCCTGCACATACCCAATACAATCGGGTGGCAGTTCCATCCCACAACAAAGTAAAAAAGGCAATCATGAAAAGAATCGTGATTCCATAAAAAACAAAAAGTGCTTTTTTTCTACTTCTTAAATATTGACTGAGTAATCCAATTAATATATCTCCAATTGAAATGGCTGCATAAGCATACATAATTGCTTTTCCGGGATCAATTTTTTCTTTGATGCCAAACTCGCGGGCAAAATCATTAGAAAAAGTAATTAAAACGCCAATTACAAACCAGGTAGGCAATCCAATTAAAATTCCAAAAATGTAACGCTTTAATCGATCAGCACTGGTAAAAAAAGATAGAAAGTTACCTCGCTGCACCTTTTTGTCTTTTACCTGATTGTATAAACCAGATTCAAAAACAGAAATACGTAATACCAACAATACAATTCCCAAGCCGCCGCCAATAAAATAACATATACGCCAATCAAATTGTTGTTTCATGAAATATGCAAGCACCGCGCCTGTTAATCCTATTCCTGCAACTAATGAAGTAGCAACCCCTCTTCTTTCCTTTGGAACAATTTCGGAAACCAATGTGATACCCGCACCCAATTCTCCTGCCAATCCCAAACCTGCAATAAAACGAATCCATTTGTACTGCTCTACGGTTTCTACAAATCCGTTTGCAATGTTGGCCAAAGAATACAAAACGATAGACCCGAATAAAACACTCAATCTTCCTCGCTTATCTCCTATAACCCCTGAAATAATTCCTCCGAGTAACAGACCCCACATTTGCCATTGAAGAATCAGTTCGCCGCTTGCCTTGACCTCATCTGGAGAGAGTCCTAATGATTCAAGACTTGGAACACGAATAATCCCAAATAAAAGCAAGTCATAAATGTCTACAAAGTAACCCAGCGCCGCTACTACTACCGCAACATTAAAAATGGAATACTTTTTATTCATACCACTAAATCATTTTTTTTCACTAACCGAACCAACTATCATTTTTGCAAGCACCGGGGCAGTTGTCACCAATACAATTCCCAACACAATCACCTCTAAGTGCTCTTTCAAATCAAATCCAAATTGTGATAAAATCCATTTTTGTAAAAAATAGCCGGCAAATAGCATTGACACCACCCAAGACACCGATCCAACAATATTGAAGAAGTGAAACTTCTTTTTGTCCATTTGAACGATTCCAGCCACGATGGGCGCAAAGGTTCTTATTAAGGGCAGAAAACGAGCGCCAATTACAGCAAGACCTCCATGTTTTTCATAAAAATCACGGGCTTGAATTAAATACCTTTTTTTGAATAACAAACGATCCCTCCACTGATACATGGCTGGGCCAACCTGTTTACCAGTCCAATACCCTACACTATTTCCTGCAATACCAGCGAGTGCAATCAATCCTGCTAATACGAATAAATCAACCCACTCATTTCTTAATACACCCAACCCTACCAAGTCTAAAAACTGATACGCTAAGCCGGGAATAACTTCACCAGCCTTTGTCGTAATAGTATGCGCATAGATCCCTGCAACAAATAGCAAAGAGTCCCCCGGTAAAAAGAAACCAACAAAAAGTCCTGTTTCTGCAAATACAACAAAAAGCAGCAACCACAGCCCTCCGTTTTCCACATAAAACTGTGGTTGCAACAAATTTGTCCAATGAAACATCTCTATTAAATAATCAAATACCATCTGATAAAAGTTCTTTGAAGTTTACCCTTCTAATTCTCCCTCCCACTTACTCACTACTGTGGTAGCCAACGCATTCCCTACCACATTGGTGGCAGAGCGAAACATATCACAAAAATGATCAATGGGAAGAATGAGTGCTACACCCTCTGGAGGAATGCCGAACATGGAACAGGTAGCTAGTACAATCACCAATGAGGCCCGGGGCACGCCAGCAATTCCTTTACTGGTCAACATCAATACAAGCAACATAGTTAATTGTGTTCCTAAATCAAGAGGAACACCATATGCCTGCGCAATGGCTAAACTAGCAAAGGTCATATACATCATGCTGCCATCCAGATTAAAAGAGTATCCCAATGGCAACACAAACGAAACGATTTTATCCTTGCAGCCAAAGCGTTCGAGTTCCTCCGTGAGCTTTGGAAACACGGCTTCACTACTCGTTGTACTAAATGCAATCAATAATGGCGTTCCAATATGACGAAGCAAGCTTTTCATACGGGAACCAATAATCAAATACCCAACGGTCAATAATAAAATCCACAATAATGCAATCCCCAACAAAAAATACAAGAAGTAGATAATATAAAATTGAAAAATACCCAGTCCCTTTGACGCCACAACGGCTGCTAATGAACCAAAAACACCATACGGCGCAAACTTCATCACATAGCCTACCATTTTAAGTATGATATGCGAAACAGCATCTAATGCCTTGATAACCGGTTTTGCATAGTCGCCCATTGCGGTAGTTGCCACGCCAAAAAAAAGTGAGAATACCACTAATTGTAATACCTCATTCGTAGACATGGCTTCAATAAAGCTTCGAGGGATTACATGCTCTACAAATTTCTCTAGCGAGAACTCCTGTTTTTTAGTAAGCAGATCTTTGACTCCCTCGTTATCAGCTTGAGAAAGACTGATAAAAGACCCAGGTTGTAAAATATTTACAAGCACCAATCCTATTCCTAACGAAACCAACGAGGCCGTGATAAACCAAATCATGGATTTTCCCCCAACACGACCCACTGCTTTCAAATCTCCAAGCTTAGCAATGCCCACTACTAAAGTCGAAAAAACAAGAGGAGCAATAATCATCTGTACTAATCGGATAAATATTTTTCCTAATAATTTAATCTGCGTAGAAAAATTCTTTATGACTGCTGGCGAAGCATTTTCATGCACAGCATACCCAACCAATACACCTAGCAGCATCGCTAAAAGGATATATTGCGTGAGTCGGTTTTTTTTATTCATGGCAATTCGTTTGTGTAGGTAGGAGTTCGAAAATCGGTAAAAAAAGCCGCAATCAGAAATTTACCAAGTAGCAAAAAATAACAATCCACTTGTGGAATTCCTTATCTTACTGACAAAATTGTAGCCGTATGTCAACCCCCTCTTTCAAACCTACCTTGGGACTATTAGATGGCACCATGATCGTAGCTGGCTCCATGATTGGCTCTGGTATTTTTATAGTTAGCGCAGATATCACAAGAAATACAGGAAGTGCTGGATGGCTAATCGCCGTTTGGTTGCTGACAGGATTTATGACACTTACTGCCGCAGTTAGCTATGGTGAGTTAAGTGGAATGTATCCAAAAGCAGGCGGTCAATATGTTTATTTAAAAGAGGCCTATAACCCACTCATGGGATTTTTATATGGATGGAGTTTTTTTGCTGTTATCCAAACTGCTACCATTGCTGCAGTAGGAGTTGCCTTTTCAAAGTTTTTAGCCTATTTGGTTCCTGAGCTCGGGAATAACTATTTTTTATTTGACGCCGGCATCATAAAGGTCTATTCCGGACAATTAGTTGCCATCTTCATAATTATACTTTTAACAGTTGTTAACTCGCGTGGTGTAAAAGAAGGAAAATTGATTCAAACCGTTTTCACCAGTGCCAAATTACTGGCGTTGTTTGGGTTGATTGTATTTGGATTTTTCCTAGTGAAAGAAAGCTACTGGGCGCAAAATTGGCAAACCGGATTTCAAGCAGCTCAAAATAATGGTTTGAAAGATGCGCAAGGAGCACTTTCCCCAGGAAACTGGACTCCCATTGGCGGTGCCGCATTATTGGGTGCGATTGCAGCCTCTATGGTAGGATCTATATTTAGCAGTGACGCGTGGAATAATGTCACTTTCATTGCCGGGGAAATGAAGAACCCGCAACGCAATATTGGCCTGAGTCTATTTCTAGGTACATTAATTGTTACTATCATTTATGTTTCTGCTAATCTCATGTATCTGCATGTTCTTCCTCTAAACGAATTAGCTTTTCCTGCAGATGACCGAGTAGCAGTAGCTGCAGCCAATGTGATCTTCCCTTCATTTGGAACCACCCTTATTGCTGTTTTAATTATGGTTTCCACTTTTGGTTGCAATAATGGTTTAATCATGGCAGGTGCACGCGTCTATTACACCATGGCTAAAGATGGCCTCTTTTTCAAACAAGCCGGAACGTTGAATAATAAATCTGTACCCCAAGTTGCCCTTTGGGTACAATGCATTGTCGCAGCTATTTGGAGCTTAAGCGGTAAATATGGCCAGCTTTTGGACATGATTTCATTTGTAGTAGTACTCTTTTATATGTTGACCATTGCAGGCATTTTCATCCTTCGAAAAAAGCAACCTCATGCAGAAAGGCCCTACAAAGCATTTGGATACCCTTTTTTACCAGCACTCTATATTCTAATGGGGGCCGCCTTTTGCATCCTTCTTATTATCTATAAACCCGAATTTACCTGGCCAGGCCTGATTATCGTATTATTAGGCATTCCGCTTTACTATCTGGCTTTGGCGCAACAAAAAAAATAAGTTGTTAATAATCCATTACTTATCTTAGAACTCCTAAAAAACCAACGCATGAGCTTGTTTGCAAAAAAGTCACTGGAAGTAATTCTGGCGCAGACCGCCGATAGTGAAAAAGGATTGAAAAGAACCTTGGGAGCTGGTAATTTGATTGCCCTTGGAATTGGTGCCATAATTGGTGCAGGTTTATTTGTACGTACTGCTGCTGCTGCTGGTCAGGCTGCCGGACCTGCCGTCACCCTTTCATTTATTGTGGCTGCAATCGGATGTGCCTTTGCAGGACTGTGTTATGCTGAGTTTGCCTCCATGATTCCCATTGCAGGAAGCGCCTACACATACTCCTATGTAACCATGGGAGAATTAGTAGCTTGGATTATTGGATGGGCACTAATTATGGAGTATGCACTGGGTGCTGCTACAGTGTCTATTGCATGGAGCGAATATTTGAATAAACTACTTGGCGGATCGATACCCTATGAATGGTGCCACTCCCCTTTTGAAAGTTTCACTGACTCCGCTGGGGTATTCCACCAAGGGATCATGAATGCTCCTGCCTTAGTCATCTTGTTAGCGCTTACACTTTTATTGATTAAAGGCACTCAAGAGTCGGCATTTGTAAATGCGATTATAGTATTTATAAAGGTTGCAATCGTTATTTTATTTATTGCAATTGGATGGCAATTCATTAAACCTGAAAACCACACTCCCTATTTAATTCCAGAAGGCACTGCAGCAATTAAAGATCAAGCTGGAAAGGTTATAGCAGATTATAGTGGCTGGAATAAACATGGCTGGGGAGGTGTTTTAGGTGGCGCGGCAATAGTATTTTTTGCATTTATTGGATTTGACGCCGTTAGCACTGCGGCACAAGAAGCAAAGAACCCAAAAAGGGATATGCCGATTGGGATCTTAGGTTCTTTGGCAGTGTGCACAATTTTATACATCCTGTTTGGGCATGTTTTGACTGGAGTAGCTCCATGGACAGATTTCGTAGATCCAGAAAAAGGACGCGAAGCATCCGTAGCCTACGCAATTAGCACTTACATGACCAATTATCAATGGTTGGCTAATGCAGTAACTATTGCCATTCTTGCCGGATTCTCTTCGGTGATTCTAGTGATGCTAATGGGACAAAGCCGGATTTTCTATACCATGAGTAACGATGGACTAATCCCAAAAGCATTTGGCGAATTACATCCAAAATTCAAAACACCCTACAAATCAAATTGGATTTTATTCGTTTTTGTTGGTGCATTTGCCGCTTTTGTTCCCGGACATGTGGCAGGTGATTTAACCAGCTTTGGAACACTATTCGCCTTTGTATTAGTTAGTATTGGCGTATGGATTTTACGTGTTAAATCTCCTCAAATAGAAAGACCATTCAAAACACCGCTTGTTCCCGTTGTATGTAGCCTTGGAGTTATTATATGTACAGCTATGATTGTTGGTCTAGACATGCAAACCTTAAAAGTGGCCTTTATATGGATGCTAATTGGGCTAGTTGTCTATTTTACATATAGTCGCCACCACAGTAAGCTTAAAAGCTAAAGTTGTAGTAGTTTGCAACTCTGAATGAATTTTCATGGGACGTATTTTTGAAGTTCGCAAATCAACCATGTTTGCCCGGTGGGACCGCATGGCCAAACAGTTTACCCGTATTGGCAAGGAGATTGTTATTGCCGTAAAAGCCAGCGGTACAGACCCCAACACCAACCCTGCCCTGCGCAGGTGCATGCAAAACGCCAAAAGCGTAAACATGCCCAAGGACCGCGTAGAAGCCGCCATCAAGCGAGCGCTGGGAAAAGAAATGGCTAATTATGATGAGATTCTTTATGAGGGATATGGGCCTCATGGAGTAGCCATTTTAGTAGAGACCGCCACCGACAACCACGTTCGTACCGTTGCCAATGTGAAATCGCACTTCAATAAAGGAGGTGGAAGCTTGGGCAATAGCGGAAGCGTTGCATTCCAATTTAAAAAAATGGGGGTTTTTAAGTTAAACCCTGAAGGCGTTAATACAGAAGATCTGGAATTAGAACTGATTGATTTTGGCCTTGAGGAGCTAGGTGAGAGTACCGGGGAAAATGGAGAAGAGGTAGTGGTGATCCGTTGCGGATTCACTGATTTTGGGAACATGCAAAAAGCACTGGAAGATCACTCTATTACCCCTTCGAGCGCTGAAGTTGAATGGATACCTACGGTAACAGTGCCAGTTTCAGATACACAAGCCGAAGAAGTTAGTAAACTAATTGAAAAACTAGAGCAAGATGATGATGTGCAAAAGGTTTTTCATAATATGGCCTAAACCGTAGATCATTCACGCATCATTTCTCGTACCACTTCCTCTATTTCTTCGGCATTGGGTTTACTAAAATAATCTCCATCACTTCCATAGGCTGGACGATGCGCCTTTGCAGTAAGCGTACGTGGGGCCACGTCCAGATAACGATACCCGCTTTGCTCTTCCATTACCTTATTGAATAAATAAGCCGCTGCTCCACCAGGAACATCTTCATCTACAAATAAAATACGATTAGTTTTTTGCAGAGATTTTACCGTGCGTTGAGAAAGATCAAAAGGAACTAATGTTTGCACATCTACAATCTCACAACTGATACCAGAAAGTTCAAGTGATTGAGCTGCGTCTTGAATGATTCGAAGTGTTGAACCATACGAAACAATTGTAATATCTGTCCCCTCTCTAATGATTTCAGGTTCACCAAGAGGCACTGAAAACTCCAATAAATTGGTGGGAAGTTTTTCTTTGAGACGATATCCATTCAAACATTCAATTACTAAACCCGGATCATTACTTTGCAATAAGGTGTTGTACATGCCGATGGCCTGCGTCATGTTGCGTGGTACACAAATGTGCATTCCACGTAATGCATTTATAATCATTCCCATTGGCGATCCACTATGCCAGATTCCTTCCAAGCGATGTCCACGGGTACGAACAATTAATGGGCAAGCCTGTTTGCCACAGGTTCTGTATTGCAACGTAGACACATCATCACTCAAGGGCTGCAAACCATACAAGAGATAATCCAAATATTGAATTTCTGCAATGGGGCGAAGCCCTCTCATAGCTAGTCCAATACCACTTCCCATGATAGTCAGCTCACGAATACCGGTATCAAAAATTCGAGTTTTACCAAACTTCTCTTGTAATCCGCTAAAGCCCTGGTTTACATCTCCAATTTGTCCCAAATCTTCTCCAAATGCCACCAATTTTGGATTCGCATTGAACTGTGCTTCAAAAAAACGATTGATGACTTCAAAGCCATTTACAAGAGGGGCTTCCTCCAAAAATTGGGGTGCCACCGCTTGTACTTTCAATGCGCTCTTAGGACCCTCGTCGTACAAATAAGAACTATAGATCCGTTGTCCTTCTAATTTGAGATTTTGATAAAACTCCTTGAGAGATGATGCCTTTTCTGTATCGTCACAAAGTTGAATAGCTCGATATAAAATGCGAAGAATATCTCTACGTAAAGGACTGCGAGTGCCTTCCAACTCGTTGACCAACTCATTCAATTCATCTTGCTTATGTGCTACAACAGCAGTAGTCTCTTTAAGTAACGCAACGGCATGATTAGATAATTGGCGTAGCGGCTCCAAATACTCTTTCCAGGCACTATCACGACTAGCTTTCGCACCCTCTTTGGCACGTATAGCAATCTCCTCTAATTCGGAAGCGGACGCCAATCCATTTGAAAGAAGCCACTCTTTCATTTTCACTAGTCCATCCCACTCCTTTTCCCATTCTAAACGTTCCGATGATTTGTAACGCTCATGACTACCAGATGTGGAATGGCCTTGTGGCTGTGTTACTTCCTCCACATGAAAAAGCACAGGGATATGCTTTTCTCTGGCAAGACCGATACCTTCTTCAAAAGCTTCACACATGCCCGCATAATCCCAACCTTTCACTTTATAAATCTGAATACCTGATTCTTCTTCTGTTCGCTTCATCCCTTCCAATGCGGCAGAGATGGAGCCCTTTGCGGTTTGAAATTGTTTGGGAACAGAAATACCATACCCGTCATCCCACACAAAGACCGCTAATGGAACCTGTAAAACTGCTGCGGCATTAATTGTCTCCCAAAAATGACCCTCACTCGTTGAAGCATCTCCAATAGTTGCAAAACAAACCTCATTACCGTGCTGAGAAAGATGTGACAATGAATGCAGTTCTTTCAACTCTCTAAAAATGCGAGAGGCATGTGCCAATCCCAGTGCACGAGGCATTTGCCCGGCTGTAGGTGCAATGTCGCTTGAACTATTTTTTGTATTAGTAAGTGTAAGCCACTCTCCTGTTCCGTCTATGAATGGTGTCGCAAAAAAGTTATTCATTTGACGACCCCCACTAAAAGGCTCACGGCCTAAATCAGCGTCAGCATATAACTGGGCAAATAATTGTTCTCCTGTACCCATTTCAGCGGCCAAAACAAAGGTTTGATCACGATAATAACCGCTTCGAAAATCTCCAGGTTTAAAGAACTTTGCCATCGCAACCTGAGCCACTTCTTTTCCGTCGCCAAAAATGCCAAATTTGGCCTTTCCGCCGAGTACCTCTTTACGTCCCAATAAGCTAATTTCTCGGCTCAAACAGGCAATACTGTAATCGCGAAGCACGCTGGATTTAAAAAGCTCAAAAGACAACTTTTCCTGGCTCATTGTAGCTTCCATGGGGGCAAAAATAGGAAGAATACCTGGGGGTTAGCAAAATGCTAAAAAACGAAACCCAACACCCAAAAGGCTGGAAAAAAGGCAAAATTTTATTTACATTTGTTGTAAATCACTCTCAATATGAAAACAATGTTATTTGGTGCCCTGCTCAGTTTTTTCTCTCTGGCAGTAGTTGCACAAACCAAGGTTGATGCTGTTATGAAAATGAATACCGAAAAGTATGATTTTGGGAAAATCAAACAAGGCGAGCCTGTTACGTATTCTTTCGAAATCAAGAATACTAGTGACAAGCCTCTGGTGGTTGAAAACAGTTGGGCTAGTTGTGGCTGCACAACCCCTGAGCGTATTGCTGAGCCTATTCAACCTGGATCAACTGCTAAATTGAAAGTTCAATATAATGCGGCAGCTGTTGCTCCTTTTACAAAAGATGTAAATATCAAATTCGCAGGCATTGACGAAGTAAAAACGGTAAAGATCACGGGTGAAGTATTAAGTACGGAAGCGTTTGCTGAATTACAGAAACAAGCGCCAAAAGCAGCCCCTGTAAAAAAATCTTAATAGACTGAAAAATAGTTTTTAAAATTAAACCTCCTTTTGGAGGTTTTTTTATTTTCTAGCGGATCAGCGTAAGCTTTCCCTTTTGTATAAATCCATCTGGATACTTAATCACAAAAATAAAAACGCCCGTTTGCAATGGGGTTCCTTTAAAAGTACCATCCCAATTAACAGTGGAACCGGATGCAGCAAATACTAATAAACCGGTACGGTCAAAAACATGAACTTGTGTTCCATCAGCAAGATCCAAATTTGGAATAGTCCATAGGTCATTTTTGCCATCACCATTGGGAGTAAATGCAGTAGGAACATACAGCTTATCAAAAACAGATAATACTACTTGGTCGGTATTGATACAATTTTTTGCAGAAGTCACTTGCAGGGTATAGGTCTGCGTAAATGGTGGGGTTGAAATTGGATTTAACACCGTTGCATCATTTAAATAAAGGGATGGATTCCATTGATAAAGATTGCCCACTGCCCCATCTGATGTGGCCCCAATTTGAATAGATCGCCCGGCAAACAAAGTGCGATCAGGCCCTGCATTAATACGTGGCTTAGGATAAATATCAGCCACATGAACATTTGAGGCAATGCGACACGTTGCAATACCGAGTAAACTGGACTCAGCAACGGTGATGCGGTATGAAAAGTGGCCAGGCAAGCCTGGATTACGATTAAACTGCAGCGTTGTTGCACCAGCAATATCTACCCATGTTCTGCCCGTGTCGACACTCACTTGCCACTGGAATGCAGGCGAGGTGTAGCCTGACGAAACAGATGCCTGGTAGCGAATGGGCTGCTGTTGATATTCGCAAATTTGGACAGTGTCAAAACCCGTTGGTGCAGCTGAACGAATAGCAGGCCCACAAGGACGAAATGTTATATCATCTAATGCCAAATCATTTCCATTTCCCCCGGGTGCATTATTGGTTATTCTCAATACAACACTGCTGTTAGTAGGCCCTGTTGTAAAAAAGAACCCGACTTGCCCCCAGGTTGGCTGTGGTACTACTCCTATATCGCCCGTTGCATATTGGTTGAGAATAACGCCTCCAGTTGTTTCTACTTTGAACGTAAGATTAGGTTTAATCAAGCCGGGATTATTAACAACATTCAACACCCAAGCTGAAAATTCATACGTAGTATTCGGGCAAAGATTTGACACCGTTTGTAAAAAGAAATCGCCTGGATTGTTTGAGGCATTTACCATCATAAAGGCACCTCCCCCAGTATGATCGGCAGCAATAGCGTGCCATTGTCTGCCGCAAGAAGATTGGAATGTAGTGATGCTGTACTCTCCATCGTTAGGGCAAGAACCAGTTGCTAAACGGTAGCCCGGTGCAGTGAAAGAATAAGAAGCAGCGCCAGTTCCAAAATCAATATTTACCACTGGGTCACCAAGACTGCCTGTACATAGTTGCGCAAATACATTTGTAGTTGTAACAAGGAAGCCCGCTACAACTAGCATGCGCAAAGCATATTTATGCAATAATCTCATAAAAAGTCACGCGCAAATGTAACCTAATTCGATGGAGAGATAATTACCTTTGCACCATGCCATCTCTATCTATCAGGGGGGAGCAAATGCCTCCCTCACCCATCCGAAAATTAGTACCCTTTGCAGAAGCGGCGAAAAAGAAAGGGATAACTGTGTTCCATCTGAACATTGGACAGCCAGATATTGAAACTCCACCTGCCATTTTAAATGCAGTTAAAAATGCGACTATTCCAGTATTGGAATATAGTCACAGTGCAGGCAATGAATCGTATAGAAAAAAACTGGTCGAGTATTACGCCAAAGCTGGTATCGCTGTTACCCCGCAACAAATAATTGTTACCACGGGCGGAAGTGAAGCTATTTTATTTGGGTTTTTTACCTGTTTAAATCCCGGCGATGAGGTTATTGTACCTGAGCCTTTCTATGCAAATTATAATGGATTTGCCTGCGCGGCCGGAGTGAAAGTAGCACCCATCACTTCAACAATTGAATCAGGATTTGCCTTGCCTCCTATTGCAGATTTTGAAAAAGTAATCTCGTCAAAAACAAAAGCAATTCTTATCTGCAATCCTAATAATCCAACCGGCTATCTCTATAGCAAAGAGGAGATGGAAGCATTAGGAAGCCTATGCCTAAAACATGATCTTTATTTATTCAGCGATGAAGCTTACCGAGAATTTTCATATACGGGAAAAGCAATGAGTGCGCTTGAGTTGAAAGGCTTAGAGCAACAGGTGATTGTGATGGATACCATTTCAAAAAGATATAGCGCCTGTGGGGCAAGGATTGGTGCCTTTATTACCCGTAACGCAACCGTTTATGACGGGGCCATGAAATTTGCGCAAGCCCGCCTAAGTCCTCCAGGACTAGCTCAATTGTTAGCAGAGGCTGCCGTGGATCTTCCAGACAATTTCTTTGATGCCCCCAAAAAAGAATATCAACACCGAAGAGACCTTTTAGTAAGTAGATTGAACAAGATGCCAGGTGTATTTTGCCCCAACCCCGGGGGCGCCTTTTATGCAATCGCGAAATTGCCCATAGATGATAGTGACAAATTCTGTCAGTGGCTATTAGAGTCATTTTCGTACAACAATCAAACGCTGATGTTAGCTCCCGCTACAGGGTTCTATGGCACACCAGGCCTTGGCAAACAAGAAGTGAGACTCGCTTATGTTTTAAACCTAGACTCGATCAATAAAGCGATGGATTGTTTAGAGCAAGCGTTAGCTACTTATCCTGGCAAAACAAATAGTTGATTCAATTTCTTTGCTCAAGAAGATCATGCAAAAGATTTTTCAAAATATACTAACTATCACATTGGTTGCGGCAGTTGGACACTGGCAACCAGTATGGGGACAGGTTACTTTTAACCGAGGTGTATATAATTTTGGTTATTTACAATTAGGAAAACCTGCAACGGGCAAATTCTTAATCACAAACAACGGAAAAAAGAAAATTGTGATTGAAAAAACATGGGCAGGCTGTGGATGCACTACCCCCAAACCTTCTGCCACATCCATTTCCCCAGGTGAAACAATCAAATTGGCTGTAACGTATAATGCAGGCGCTGAAGAAACGTTTTTGAAAGAGGTATATCTGAAGTTTAAAGAAATAGAGAACGTCTATGTATTGCGTGTAAAGGGCACCGTCTTAACTCAAAAAGATTACCGCGCAAAATTTCCTAAAAAGTTTTAATAAAAAAAAGACCCTCACTTTCGTGAAGGCCTTTTATAATAGTAAGATGATGGGCTTATTGTTTACGCAATGTCAACACATATTGACCAGCTGAAACAGTAGGAGCATTAAACACGTGATGATTTAATAACATAGTCATTACAACAGGAGTCGTACAAGAGAAAATGAAGTTTCCGGTACCGACTGTACTAACAGCATATTGTGTAGCCGTAGGACTGGTGCTATATTTTCCATAGTACTGGTTTGTTACGGTTGCCACCCCAGTTGATGAATTAACATTGATCACAACAGGCTGAGGGCTGTTTGCACCTGGATAAGCCACATTTGGATAGATTCCAAAGGTTGTCATCGATGTTGCCGTAGTTGCAGTAATTGGCGCAGGGATTATATCACCAGGCGCCCAATCTTCCCACTGATCAGTGACTACAACATAATTACCAGGCATAGATGCCGGAGTAAAAGGACAAACCACGCTTCCACGGAAAGAGAATACAGAGTAGTAAAAGTTAGCTCCACTTCCTGAGAAATTAGAGTTGTTGATAGTGTATTTTTTCCCAGATTTTGTTACGGCTTCAACGTAGCAAGTAAAAATACTACCGGGAGGAAAATTACCAGCACTAACGTTTAGCTGTAAACCCAACGCGGTAGCGATTTCTTGAGCAGACACATAGATGTCAAAATAACTCGTATCGCCATCGGCAATGGTATACTTCTTAATAAAGCGCCAAGCAGTTTGATTGGCATTTGTATTTCTTACTACATAAATATTGGCAGTAACTACTGGGTCATTACCCCAAGAGCGGACTCTTACACCGACTTTGGTTGTAGCAAGATTTCCCGCATCCAGCGTGTTACCCAGCACGCTCTGATCTGTCCATGAGTTTGTGGCTGGATCAAACGTAGCCTTACCCTTTAGATAAGCCCCTGTAGTAAGACCGGTAACAAACCCATCAAAATCGTTTTCAGTTTTCTTGGTACAGCCGGTCAACCAAACGATTGATGCCAGCATTAATACAAGAATTGAGAATTTAGCTTTCATTTCAAATTGTTTAGTTGTTTAGAAACAATTGGCTGAACCATTATCCCAGAAAACTTTGACAGTATTGTCAGCTTTCTGTTTAGCATTCAGATTCAATGTTACGTGATCCGTAGGATACCATACACTTCTAATAAATGGACCAGGCTGAGGGTTCAACATAGGTTGTAGATTAGAAGGCATCCCTGTACGACGATAGTTATTGTAGGGCTCTACACCATTACCAAATGATGCAATATGGTATTCTTTCATAACCACATTCAGCTTGGCAGTGTTAGTTGCAGCAGCGTTGTATGAAGCAAGTACTGCATTTACATAATTGGTAACATCAGTTGCGGAGGGAACAAAGCTGGCATTTGTAGTTCCACCAATTGCAGCAGGGAAGCTCATCACCTTTGTAATTGATTGACGTACGCCAGTCTCTAAAAGTACGCTCGCATCGCCAGCATTACCTAATGCAAGGGTTGCTTCAGCCAACAAGAAATGTGTAAAGGAAGACAACCAAATTGGATGGATACCTGCACCACGTGCTCCAGGCGTTGCTGTTAAAGTAACTATACTTGCCTGGATAGTGGAAGAGGCCCCTGTATTTACAGCTAGGGCATCAAAATCTCCACCAGCAGGATAAATTCCCCATGCAGTTCTGTGTTGACCATCTGGAGGAATACCTGAAGGATCGCCGTGATCACGTCCAAAATATCCATCGCCCGCCATACAATAAGCCATGTTAGCAGGATAATGCCCAGGACTTAATGCGCCTTGACAAGATAATGCGGTTGCTGGAATTGCAAATTGACCAGAAATAGTTTGACTATTTCTTGCATTGATTTGACGACGGAAATAATAACGTGTACGTGGATCAATTAGGCCTTTTTCAGTAACCATCTCCCAAGCTAGGTAGTTAGAGATATAGATACCTACACCACCAGAAGCTCTATAACAATCATTGTACTTAGGGTGACGTGAATTGGGATTCTCTAATTGCGTTCCATAACGGAACACAAAGTCTTCTGCCTCTGTATCAATTAAATCTGCACCTGTCACTAAAGCAGCAATTTTAGTACCTGCATTTGCATCTACTAAACGGGTTGTCATGTGTGCTTTTAGTTTCAAGGTCTTTGCAAGCGTAATCCAACGCGTCTTATTACCTGCGTAATACAAATCGTTAGTTGGGCTAGATGCAGCTGTCTTTGCAAAATTCGCAAGTGCTGAATCTAAAAGACCGATACAATCAGCATATACAACATCGCCTTTATCTATTTTAGGATTGATTACGGAGTTTGCAGGGTTTGCAGCTTCTTTCCATGGTACATCGCCAAAGAAATCTACAAGGGTCATTCCCACGTAGGCTTTCATCACCTGGCCAATTCCCAAATGGAAGAATCGGTTTTGAGAACGCGCCAAAGGCTCCATAGCATTAACCTGTGTTAAAACAGAGCGATATGCCGTACCCCAAACACCATTAAATGTTTCAGGGCGATAGGAGTTCAAATAGATGCTGCCCCCAATGTTCCAAGTACGTGTCATTTCCATTCCACGATTGGAGAGGGATCCAAAAAAGTCCGCAAAACTCAATTGAGCTGCATTCAAATAGAGGTCAGTATCTGCCTTATCCAATGTTGGCACGTTGGGGTTAGCCAGCAGATCATCCAATCTCTTTTTACATGACGAAAGCGTCAGTAAAGAGATTGCGACAACTATTAAGGTTAATTTATTTCTATACATGATACTGGATTTTAGAAGGTTAATCTTAAGCTAACACCCATTCTGCGAGAAGAAGGTGCAGTCATTAATTCAAATCCACGAGCAAAGCTGCTCACTCCTAATGTAGAAGTCTCTGGGTCAAAATTGCTGTACTTAGGAAAGCTTGGCGCTTTGTACCACAAGTTCTGTCCAGACACCGTCAAAGAAGCACTTCCGAATGGAGACTTTTTCAACATCGCCTCTGGGACAGAGTATGAGAGAGAAGCTTCACGCAAACGAATTACAGTTGCATCCCATACACCAAACTCGTCAGCAGATACTAGACGATTATTGAAGAAAACGTCAGAAACTGAAATCTGCACATTGTTTGGTTCGCCTTGCTGGTTGACACCCGGAATGATCCACATTTGCTGTCTGTCAATTTCGGTATCCTTTGTAACACCGCGAGACAAGAGGATCAATGGAGTCATGGCGAACATGTCACCACCACGAGAGTAATCCCATTGCATGCGGAAGGATAAGCGCTTGTATGAGAAATTAGAGATCCCGCTCATCTGGAAATCAGGATTGGAATCTCCAATAATTCCAAGTGCTGGATCAACTATATAATTACCATCTGGCCCAACTACGGGCTGATTACCCTTATTGGGGTCACGCATTACTTTAGATCCATAAATCAACCCCAAAGGTTGATTAGGGAATGCAAAAAGACCTAAATCACTGTATCCAGCCAACCCAATTTGCTGAATCTCAGCAGGGAAATCATAGGCCTTATTTCTGTTCAATGTAAAATTGGTATTTACTTCCCAATTAAAGGTTTTATTACGGATAATCGTGTAACCTAATCCCAATTCAATCCCCTTGTTTTCTACGGTCGCAGCATTGATACTTTGCACAGTATAACCAGAGGCTGGGTCTAGGTCTTTATCCAAAATCTGGTCAGGGTTCACCCGACGATACAATGTCAAATCGAGGTTGACTCTATTGTTGAACAAACGACCTTCGACACCCAATTCAGTTTCCTTAGACAACTCTGGACGAAGTGTGGTATTTGGGCGACGACCTCCTAATGTGTTAGAGTTAACGATCGTACCACCAGATGTAACAAAGCGGTTAGCCTGTATACCCAGTGTAGCACGAGTTTGATAAGCGTCTCCAAATGATGCACTTGTTGAATACCCTAAACGAACTTTCAGGTAATTAACAATCTTGCTACTACGAAGGGCATCAATAGCCGAAGAAGGAATGAAAGAAGCCGTGATATTAGGATAAACTTTATTACGATTTGCAGACTCAAACTTAGAAGACCAGTCACTTCTTGCACCCAAATTCACATATAAATAGTCCTTATATCCGAAGGATGCGAATCCAAAAGCACCTAACAGCATTTGTTGAACCTTGTAGTCAAGGTCGTTTCCGCTATCACCAGTTTTACTTTGCGTAATGAAGTTAGAATGGTCAAACAAATCAAACACCAACTGCTGAGAACTATATTGGCCAAACTGCTTATAATTATTAATATATGCGTTGGCGCCAGCTTCCACATTTAGAGTGATATCATCGTTTATACGGGTGTTATAGGTAGCAAGCATTGAATGATCCCATATGGCACGGTTAGCATAGGTAGTACGGTAAAATCCGAGCGGAAATTCAGCAGCACCTTTATTATGCTCGTGGATATGCTCCTCACCGTAGCTATCAAATCCGATCTTATAGGTTAAATTCAAAGACTTGCCAAGATCATAACGCAATTGCACATTTCCGTATGCACGATTTGTATTTTGCTTTACTCGAGAATTTGCAATTGTCCAACGAGGATTGGTGATATCGTTACCAGAGCGATAATATACGGAGGAACCATCCGCAGGATTTTGGTAAGGCCAGTTCATTAAATCCACTGAGGTTGGTGTGTAAATTAGATCGCCAAATACAGAAACTCCATTGTCGGAACCACTACCAGTACTACTTGCAGTAGGAGGTGTATTGAACTTTGTAGTAGCGAAGTTAATTGAAGAGGTCAATGTAAAGTTGTTTGTCAGCTTTGCATTACCACCCACTCCAAATGTATGACGGACTACGTCATTACCGGGAGTAAATCCTTTGTCAGTCAGCGTACTGAAGTTAGCATTCATAGCTAGGCCAGGACCTCCGCCATTAATATTGATAGCAGAGTTAGATACCATACCAGTACGGAAGAACTCTTTTACTGAAGGATAGAATTTGTATTCATACTTAGCCCCTCTTAATTCAGGAAATGCTCCATACAAAGCAGGTCTGTCGTAAGGGTGAGGAAGTCGCATAGGTGGGTTAGTAAATGCTATGGCTGACCAGTTACTAAAGAAGTTTCCTACCGCATTATTAAATCCATTACCATATTTGTCCGTATATGTTGGCATATTAGCTACTTCATTCGTGAAAACGGATTGGCTCACAGTGATCTCTGTTTTCTTACGAGTACCACGTGATACGGCACCATTTTTAGTAGTAATCAACACCACCCCATTTCTTCCAAGAGACCCATACTGAGTGGTTGCACTCAATCCTTTTAATACACTGATATTCTCAATGTTATTGGGATCAATATCAAAGAAGCGGCTACCCGTTTGGTTACCAAATAAGAAGCTCCCTTGCGTGTTGGTAGACCCGTCAAAAGGCACTCCATCTACGACAAAAAGTGGTTGCGAGTTGCCACTGATAGTGGATACCCCACGAATAGTAATATTAGTACCAGAACCAGAGATACCGCTACTATTCAGAATGTTTACACCTGGGGCTTTACCTTGTAACAAACGCATAGGATCTCCGTCAGGACGTAATTCCAATTGCTTTTTGTCAACCGAAGCAACTGCATATCCCAGCGCCTTTTTTTCACGTTTGATACCCAATGATGTTACAACAACCTCGGAGATTGTTTCAGAGGAAGTGGCAAGTGTGACCTTAGCGGCATTTGATGCAGCAATTTCAGCAGAGGAAAATCCCACACTGGAGATAACCAACACGGTGCTGGAATTAGGAACACTTAAGGTAAAGCTACCATTAGCATCGGTAGATGTACCATTCTTGCGATTGGTCTTTTGCACAACGGAGGCTCCTGTTACAGGTGCTCCCTTGTCATCAAGGACCTTACCAGTTACTGACTGCTGCGCCAACAAAGAGGAGCTGCAGAATAGTACCAGCGAAACAAGTAAAAGAAATCCTTTTCTCATTAGCGACTGTTTTTAGTTTTAGTTTATTCAATTAGCAATTGAACACAATATAGTAACTAAGGGCAGTTACTTGCATTCAAAAGCTGCTTGTAAACTTAACAATTTTTTCACAAAAGTGAATACTCAAGAAAATTTTTCAGAATGGAATTATTAAAAATAAGCTCTTAGATGCTGACTGTCAGTACTTTAAGTCGTAGATAGGCCTTCTTTTTGGTCAAAAAGGCCCTCCTGTTTAGAAAGAAATATCGTAGCAACAGCATTTCCGATAAAATTAGTGATTGCCCTAGCCTCCGACATAAATCTGTCAACTCCTAATAAAAGTGCTAAGCCTTCCATCGGAATAACTTTAACAGCATTTAAAGTAGACGCTAAAATGATGAATCCACTTCCGGTTACTCCGGCTGCCCCTTTTGAAGTAACCATTAGCACACCAAAAATTGTTGCAATTTGACCCCATGATAAATCAACGTGGAAGACCTGCGCCAAAAATATGATCGCCATGGACAAATAAATGGAAGTGCCATCCAAATTAAAAGAATATCCAGTTGGGACAACAAGCCCTACAACTGAACGGTGGCAACCCATTTTCTCAAGCTTATTCATCAAATTAGGAAGAGCAGCCTCGGATGAAGAAGTGCCAAGCACGATGAGTAATTCATTTTGAAGATAACGAAGTAACGTCCAAATATTTTGCTTGTAATAACGAAGAATCGCACCCAGTATAAAAACAATAAATAAAAACATGGTGACATACACGCACAACATCAGTTTCCCAAGTGGCAGTAGTGCTGCAAGACCATATTTACCAATGGTGAAAGCCATTCCCCCAAATGCTCCGATTGGAGATAACTTCATCACCCATCCTAAAGCCTTGAAAAGGTAAGTAGATGCCCACTGGATTTTCATTAACACTTTTTCTCTATGAAGAGAGCGATTCAAAAAAATGCCAATACCAATCGAGAGAATCAAAAACTGAATAGTAGAATTTTCTCTGAAAAATCCCAGCAGCGAGATCGCATCAGGTTTATTGTATTTAGAAATGTCATCCCACTGCATCCCACTTGTATCGATGCCAGATCCAGGCTGAATCAAATAAGCCACACCAACGCCAATTAATAAAGCAATTGTAGTGACGACTTCAAAATACAGGAGTGCTTTCCCGCCAATTCTCCCTACCCTTTTCAAACTATCCATCCCACAAATTCCCGTAATGATTGTTACCACAATAATTGGGTTGATAAACTGTTTGACAATATCAATAAAGTATTTACCCAATGGCTGCATGGCCACTGCCGTTGAGGGAGAAAAATGTCCCAACAGTATCCCGGCCAAAATGGCTAACAATACCCAAAAAGTGAGATTCTTTTGTAACTTTTTCACAACAGTTTACAGCGCTTGATTGATAATTCCATTAACTACATCCATACAAAGGGCCATTTCCTCTTTACCTATCTGCATAATTCTAAAAGTTTCACCATCCTTATCATAATAAGTGAAAACTGAGGGAAGAGACGAAGGCAATTTACCTGTGATGGCTTTTACAAAGCAAAGTGCGGCTATGAAAGTGCCCAAATTACTGGGATGTGAACCATCAGAAACGTAAAGTGAAGCAGAGGGTGAGCGTTCTATAACCTTTTGCCAGCAATCACCAACAGGAACACGGGCTGCTCTACACTTAGTTGCTAGTTGCATATAGCCATCATTGATTTGCTGTTGTGTAGAGGGAGTTTTTTCACGCGCCCACGTATTATAAATAAATGGCCGGGCGCCACGCTTTTTTATCAAGTCACAAAACAAACTCCCAAAATAGACAAGGCTGTCAGGCGCTTCAATAGGTCGCAAACTGTGATCCTGAAGCACAACAATATTATAGTTACCATTTCCAACTAAAGTGCGAGAGCGCAAACCCTTCTGCTCATTCCAATGCTCACCCAAATTTGTCCCCCCAACCGTTGACTTTGTGCAGATCAATTTAGTTTCAAGACTATCTGAAATCAATGAAACCATTTGTATGAGGTTGTTATAATAGGTGTAAGAGTTGCCTACAAAAAGCACTCTTACTGTATCTCGAACTGGATTTGCTCTAACAATTTCTCCAACAAAAGATAGAAGGAGTAAACAGCAAGCAACTACAACACCACTACGCCGTCTCATTAATTATAATTAGTTAGTTAAAAACTAGAACCCTTCGTTCTGAACCATGTTCGGATTGTTTTGAATTTGGGAAATTGGTATGGGAAGAATTGTTCTGTAATAATAGCTACTAGTAGTATTTGTATACTGAACAAGTCTTGAGGCTCCATTACCGGCCGAATTTATTTTTACATAGTTGATCTTTGTACGGTTGAGGTCGAATAAACGCTGTCCTTCTAACGCGAACTCCCTTCTACGCTCAAGTATGATGGAATCTAAATACGCGGTAGTTGTGATGCTACCAGTGGGAGGAGTTCCAAATGCAACCGCTAATGGTCGGCTAGTGGTAGCCGTATCACGCGTGCGACGAATCAAATTGATATCCACAAGAGAATTTGTCAATGAAGCAACATCTCCATTTTGAACTGCAATACGTGCCAGGGCCTCTGCTCTATTCAAATACATTTCAGCCAACCTAAACACTTTTGTATTCTCCGTGTAATTAGAAATGTTAGTGTACTTAAGACAAAGAGGAACATTTACCTCTCCACCAATCGAATTACGATTGCCTAATTCAACAAAACGACGACGTGCATCTGTGCTTGAATAAGCCTCATACAATCCTCTAAATGTAGATAGCGTTGTACCCGTGCTTCTGCTGTTCATTGATTGACGAGTACCTAATACTTCTCCATACCCCAATTGACTACACATGTACGCATAGCTATCTGTACCAGGGTTATCAGTTGTATTGTTGGCTACCTCAAAAATCGACTCAGCATTACCTACAGTTTGAAATCCAGTAAATAAAGAAGCGAAAGGTAATAGACTATATCGACTTGAATTAATTACTGCTGTAGATGCGCTAACGGCAGTTACCCAATCCTCTTTGTAAAGTGAAACACGCGCGCGCAGGGCCAATACGCCCCAACGATTTAAGCGAATCTTAAAAAATGCTTCGCTTGCTGCACCATTGATGATAACATCCCCTGTTGCAGGCAAACGGTTTAATGCCTCCTGAATGTCCTTGTCAATTTGAGAATAAACTTCAGCAGCCGTATTCCGTTTGGGGTAAACCACTTGGCTCACATTTGTAATTGGAGATAAAACCAAGGGGACACAAAGATGACTTCCATCAGGCGTATGATTTAGTGGTCTTGAGAAAAATTTAGCTAAATCAAAATAAGCCATAGCACGTACTGCATAAGCTTCGCCAATCAATTGTTTCACTTCCGCAGTCTCCAATGATGTTGCGATGCTTTGCAACTTTGCCTCATTGGCAATTATCGCATTTGAGTTAGTGATAACCCGATACATTAATGACCACATGCGGCTGACATTGGCATCAGTAGCAGTATGTGTCATAGTATTCATCCCGGTGTAACGATTACCAGTTTTTACACTACGCGTCATGTTATCTGAAAGTACCTCAGGGATAACCATGGCATCTCGCCCATAGTAGCTATAAGACTGCATTAAGGAATATAACCCATTTACTGCAGCTCGAGCGGTAGGCATACTAGAAAACACGTCTTCAGTAAACACACTTTGCTGGGGTTTCAAATCGGTGAAACCCTTTTTGCAAGAAGAAAGCGTAACAAGTGCCAGTCCTATTAAAATTATATTTTTCATAAAATAGAATTAGGTATTAGTTTTAGAAAGAAATATCTAGACCAAACAATAATGTGCTGAAAATAGGTGGGTTCTGATTTAATGTTCCACTGATGTCTGCCTCAGGGTCTGTATTAAACCGCTTATCCTTGACATAAGTGAATAAATTTTGTCCACGCAAATAGACACGTAGTGAATTGATTTTTGATTTGGCTAAGTATTGTTTTGGTACAGAATAGGAAAGAGAAACATCTCTTAAACGAATATAACTTCCGTCATAGTTAAAGCGTGTGCTCTCGTAGGCGCCAGCTGAAGATTGCGTACCTAGGAATACAGGCTTAGGAACATCTGTTATATCACCTGGCTTAGTCCATCTGCGACGATATTCATACTTGCTCAACCCATTGCTTTGATCGGTGAACCCAAGATTCGCATCGGTCTTTTGAAGATAGCCATAGGCATCATACAAACGATTTCCCCAGAATACATAAAGCTGAAAGCTTAATTTAAAATCTCCCAATGAAAGTGTGTTAGTGATTCCACCAAAAAACTTGGGCAACGCACTACCCATTGTTATACGTGGTAAAGCAGTAGACCAAACATTTGTTGTTGAATCTTTACTACCTGAAGTATACCACAATGCCTCCCCATTTGCAGGATTTACGCCAGCGTAACCACGCTGATAATGGGTATAGTAATCATTCCCTTTTACGCGATAAAAGTCACCGGTTGTAGAAAACAATGAATCGATATCAGTAATAACATTTTTGTTAGTCGTAAAATTGAAATCTGTAACCCATTTAAATCCTTTTTGCTTTTGGGGTGCAACATTCACAGTTGAAATAGCCACCTCAACGCCGCTATTTTTCATAGCGCCATTATTTACTGTGATATTTGTAACTCCGTTTACACTTGGGATAGACTGATTAATCAATAGTTCAGAAGACATTCTTGAATACCAATCAACATTTCCAGATAGTCTGCCTTTGAAAAGAGAGAAATCAACTCCTAAATCCAAAGGAATATTTTTTTCCCAAGTCAAGTTATCGTTTGCGAGTTGAGAAAGGGTAATTCCAGAGGATTGGTTATAATCAGAACCAGAAGTGTATAACCCTTGGGAGACAAAATTATCGATACCCTGATTACCAGTATACCCATAACTACCGCGTAATTTCAATTCACTAATCCATTTGGATCTCATAAAAGGCTCATTGGTAATATTCCACCCAAAACCTACGGACCAAAATACTGCCGATTGATAATTTTTAGCAAATCGTGAAGAGGCATCTTGACGAATAGACCCTGTTAAAAAATATCGATCTAAATACCCGTAATTAGTATTGATGAACTTACTCACCAAGGTATTCTTTGTACCCGTACCCGTAGCGGTTTCTATCTGTGAACCTCCGGCTGGTGTGCTTGTACCCGGAGTAACTCCATTGACTCTAATTTCCATATCAACATCCGAACGACTTTGAGCTTCGTAACCACCAAATGCTTCTATCTCGTGTCCTTTTCCAAATTGACTTTTATATCGTACGATATTTGTACTGACCCAGTTTACAATATCCTGAGAAAAATTTCGAACAGACCCCCCCACCGCAACATAAGCATTACCAACACGAGGATCATTATTAATTGATCTGAAAGCATGATTGAAATCTAAAGCGAAACTTCCCTCATAGGTCAACCCCTTCAAGAGCTGATACTTAGTAGAGGCATTCGCACCGATATTATAAGTTTGAGCTACACGCTTAGTAGTTTCAATAACCGCAACAGGATTATAACCGCTATTGTATCCTAATTCCCATGTCGTACCATCACTTTTGTAAATAGGCAACCAAGGAGCTAACCTATACATAGCTCGTGTAGGGTTTTCAAAAAATGACCCCGTAGCGAAATCTGAAGACTTCTGATAATTTCCACTAAACCCACCCTTCACTGTCCAGCGCGAGCTTAACTCAGCACTTGCATTGATTCTGTAAGTGGCGCGATCATAGTTAATACCTTTTATTGGTGCTTCCGCAGTGTAATAGCTACCAGACATAAAAAATGTTGACTTATCGTTTCCACCACTTGCACTCAAATTGTACTGACTAAATTTCCCTTGTCGCATCACTGCATCAAACCAATCTGTATTAATGGAACGATTAATTCCATTTGCTAACAAGGCAGAGTCATAAGAAGCAGGATTACGTCCGGCATTAATCCAACCCTCTTTGTAGTATTGAATATACTCTTCAGTATTTAGCGTTTTCTGTTCATCACGAAGTGTATTATTTGTCATTCCCTGCTGCACCGTGATGTTAACTTTTGCTTTACCAGGTTTCCCATTTTTTGTGGTAATTAATATAACCCCGTTTGCTGCACGTGAGCCGTAGAGTGATGTTGCGGAAGCGTCTTTCAATACAGTGAGAGATTGAATGTCGTTAGGATTTAATCCAGCGATCGTATTAGAATTCCCTCCAGAAATATCACCACTTACCACTGGAATTCCATCAATTACATAAAGCGGAGCAGACCCTGCACTAATAGAACCAATCCCCCTGATGCGTACGTTTGGTACTCCCCCAGGTTGTCCACTTCCATTTTGAGATTGCAAACCTGCAATATTACCCTGTAAACTTTCCTGCACAGAAGTGTTGGGCGAACCTTCAAGAACTGCAGGCTTAACCGTAGCCGCAGAACCTGTAATTGATGTGCGCTTTTGCGTTCCATAAGCCACAACCATCACCTCTGAAAGGTTATTATCAGCTTCCTCCAATATAACCATGAGGCTGCTAGTGGGGCCTTCAATATTTTTTACTGTTTTGCTTAAAAGATTTACACTTGAAAACTCAAGTGACTGTCCCTTTGTAATTTCAATTTTAAAGCTACCATCTGCCTTAGTTGAGGTTCCCTGTCGGGTACCAGCTGGACGAACAGTAACATTTTCAAGAGGCAGATTATCCTTTGCGGATAAAACTTTTCCAGCTACTTGAAATGTTTGAGCCACTGAAACTTGAGAGAAAAAAAGGCCGATAGACATAAAAAGCATTACGGCCACCCGTTGCAGGATTTTTTTCATAAGCAAGAATTTCGTTAGTTTAGAATTCAATTTTAATGCAGCTAAACTAAACCAATTCAATTACTCCTCTCAAAATTGTTTTCTGATTAAAAAAAAGGATTTTGGAAATTTTATTAAATTTAAGAAATAGATAAGTAATTCATTAACAGACATTTAGAAAAAATTGTTTAAGAAAGGTATAGATGAAATTATCTATTTGCTCAACTAATGTATTTAAATCACGAGGTCAACGTTTGATTAAAAAATCTTCCATGAAAAATTTTCTGTTCATAGTAGTATTATTCCTCTCGCTTCGTTCATATGGACAGGGTAAAATAGATAGCGCCGCCTCTATTATTGCAAGTGCGAATCCCTATGCTACCAAAGCAGGTGAATCTATATATGAACAGGGTGGAAATGCCTATGATGCAATTACAGCAGCAGCTTTCGCATTAAGTGTGGTTGAACCTTCTATGAGCGGACTCGGCGGACGGCTGCAAGTAATTCATAGAAATGCTAAGGGAAAAATTAAAGGCTTGGATGCCACTACACAGGTGCCAGAAAAATTTAACCCTGCTGAAGCAAAAGAGGAGGATGGTTTTACGACTATTGGCGTACCAGGTGTAGTAAAGGGGCTTTTAGAGTTACATCAATCTTGTGGAGTTTTACCGCTCGAAGTTGTTATGGTACCCGCTATTAACTACGCCAAAAATGGATTTCAATTATTAACAGATGAGGCAGACAGAATTAAATCTGCAAAAAAAGAACTTGAACTTTTTCCTTCCACTAAAAAACATTTTTTCAAAAATGATTCACTTTTTAAGGGTGGCGAAGTTTTTGTACAACCAAACCTCGCCAGTACACTAGAGGAAATTGCTTTAGACAAAGGAAAATCTTTCTACCAGGGCACTACTGCTGTCAATCTTTCAAAAGAGATTCAAACAGGCGGAGGAAGTTTGACCTTGACAGATTTGGCTAACTATAAAACACAAAATTCAACGATCCACAAAGGAAATTACAGAGGTTATGAAATTTATTCCCTAGGAATGCCCTCTTACGGTGCGGTTGTTATTGAAATGCTACAAATGCTAGATCAAGTTGATTTAAAAAATTGTAGCGAATCTGATTTTTTACTTTATCACGCCAAAGCACATGCATTGGCATATGAAGACAGAAAATACCTTAAAACAAATGAAACACTTTTGACAAAATCTGATTTTGCTAAGAAGAGATGGATGGAAGATACGCTTGCTGTTAAGAAAACCGCAACTGTCTCTCCATCTTCTGATTCTCAAAATGGACATACCACACATTTAGTAGCAGCAGATGCACAAGGTAATTTGATTAGCCTTACCCAATCATTAGGCCCCACTATGGGCTCAAAGGTTGCTTCTGAAAAAGGCGGATTTATGCTTGCTACAACTATGGGCCCCTACCTTGGCAAAATGAGTCCTGGAGAACGTGCGTCCTCTCATATTTCCCCCGTAATTATTTATAAAGACGGAAGACCTTTTCTTGCGTTAGGTGCGGCGGGTGGTGCGCGAATTGTTCCTGCAGTAGTGCAAACAATCAGTCGGTTTATTGACAGAGATCTTCCACTTGATCAAGCAATTTCTGCAGCTAGAGTTTTTCAATTGTCAGATAAATTACTGATCGAAAACCATCCTGGCATATTTTGGGAAAACCTTGAAACATTAAATGAATTAAAAAGAAAAAAAGCTGCCTTTGAAGTCGTTTTAAAAACTGCACAATTTGGAAGAGTGCAGGCCATCTATCGTAGTAGCAGCGGAAAATGGGTTGGTGCTGCAGATCCTGATTGGTCTGGAACGGTGATGGGGAAGAATTAAACATACCTTCTACAAAGAATCTACTAATTCGAAATAGTAGATTCTTATAATACTTACTTTGTGATAACTAAATCAGCGCTGCTAAGTCGCTAATTATGTGTCACGATTTGAGCGCCAAGCGCCTGAGATCCCGTGCCGCTCACCAAACCTTTTGCAAAAACTGTATAGATTTTACCCGCTTGTAATACAATATTTGGAAGATTTAACACTGATGCGTCATTTACCCTAACATCAAATGTATAGGTGCCCGCTGCTACTGGAGTAAAATTTTGATTGGCGCTAGCAGTAGCCTGCGTTTCAAAACTGCGATTAGCAAACACCGGCGTAAAGGTTGTTCCCGATAGGGTACCAACAGTAACAACTGGAGCATCAGGTGAAAGATGAAAAAACCTAATATGAGCTTGCCCAGCTGCTGGTACTGCGAGATTATCTTCAACTAAAAAAGCACTAATAGAAGCCAATCGATTATATGCAAATACTGAGTAATATTTATCAGCTGAAAAAGTCAGGTTTGCGTTAATAACTGAATTATTTGTACCTGTTGCATTTACTTTAATATTACGGGTGCCGGCAAAAACTTTTAAATATCCAGTAGCATCAGGGAAGTTTAGGGCAGCGGTATTCACCTTAACGTTGTCAACCAATAAATCAACGCCAGGCGCATCTGGACAGGCATGAATCACATTAACAGAAGCGGTTGCTTGAGGAGCTTCGTCTTTATCACAAGAGGTAAGAAATGCCGTTAACGATAGAGCAATGAAAATGTGTTTGAGTTTCATGATGTATGATTTGATAAGTAAACATACGCGCAACAAACTAGCATCTCAATGACCGTAATCTTTCTAGGTCAGCTTTATGTCATTATTCAAAAAAATAACGTGTGTAGAAGATGGGAAAAAGAAAAGCCCCAGATCAAGATCCAGGGCTTTTTATATTGAAAACTTTAACTGTACCGGGGAGCAGACTTGAACTGCCGACCTCAGGGTTATGAATCCTGTGCTCTAACCAGCTGAGCTACCCCGGCATTCCCATTTTTGGGGCGTAAAGATAGCAATTTTACCTAGACTGTGCAGTCAATTTACGAAGGTATTCTACTAGCTCAGGATTTACCAGGTATTCAAAAAATCGTTTATCAGATTCACTACGAATATTCTGAATCAGCATTTCCTTCCCCTTGCTAATCAGTAAATATTTCTCATTGATTTTATTAATGATTTCGCTTCGAACTTTTTTCTGCATGCCATGGTTTTTATCCTTTAAACCGAGTACATAATTGATCTCAGGAATGGTGGCTGTTTTACCAATTTTATGTTTTGATAAAAGAAGAGAAAGTAATGCAAGTTCAGTTCCCGAAAAAGGGGCCTCCTGCTCCGCAAATTCACCATTGCCGACAACTTGCTTTGTTCTAGCACTTCGGTATTGAATAAAAAAGAAAATAACTAGCACGATTACAAGAGCTGCCAATAAGATCAACTCCTTAACATGAAAGGCCTTTTTCCAAATGGCCTGCCCTTCATAGTTAAATTTGGAAAGGTCAACACGTGTAGAATCGTAAACCCCATTTACAGGATTGAACAAGTAGATATACTCACCACTCCAATAACGTAGCATATAATGCTGAATTCGCAGAAGCGTTTGTCCTAAAGTGGGATCGAAAGTTACTTTTAGTTGATTGTTTAAAAAATCAACCCAATAGACTCTGTTAATATACACGAGCAACATTCCCTTTTCAGATTGAAAAATGTGGCTTGCAAATTTCATGGTTTGATAAACCTGTTCATCTAACTCTCCTAGGTATTCCCACTTTAGGGTTTTAAAATTCAATCGATGGCTGCTAAGCTTGATAATATCATCCTCCCTTAGCATAGTGAGTCCGTCATTTACAACTTTTTGATAGGGTACATAAAGGTAGTTCTGTGCATAGTCAACCCAAGTAACATACCCACCTGGAATAAAGTTGGGGGGGAATATTTCTTTGTCTAGCTCAACAATATCCCATTCCCTATCCCTGTAATTATATTTTCGCAACAACCCACTATTTTTCCAAAAACCATACCCTCCAAAATCATAGATCTGATTATTGTGGCCAAAAAAGAAAGAGCCGATGTTATAATAAAAATTAAGGGTTTGATCAATCCTTTTAAACAATAGAACTGAGTCATTTAATGTAGTGTAGTTAAGTTTATAAAGTCTACCAGTACGATAAACGTGAAAAAAGAAATCTGCCGAGTTCAGCGAAAAAAACTCCCCAGCATTAGCAAATGGCTTCCCCTCAATCGTTACAGCATACAACTTTATATCACCGGAGTAAACAGTGGAATGAATGTTGTTCTTTTTTATTAAATCAACAAAAAATGGGTTGCTCCTAATGAAAATAATAGAGTCATTTCCAAACTGTGTTGCCCCTTTTAAAGCAAAAAGCAGTAAAATGAGTTTAATACCAATTATTTTAACTATAGTGCTGATAGACAGTTTATTAATAGGTTATTAACCTGTTTTATAAAAATAATGATTTTCAGCAATATTAGGAAATAACCTGTATCAGTACCCGTTTTAGTACTGATTTTGTCTTAGTAAAACCTAAGAGACACAATTTCGACAATCGATCCCTTAAGTGGGGACCCTCATTAACCTTTACCTTATCCAATTCCTCATACCCCTCCTTGCTCAATGCCTGGAGGGGTTATTTTTTAGCCAAGTTTAAAAGTACTATGGAGCTCAGGGATCTCGACCAATGGAAACCCCTTTTTGCGCAAGCGCGCTGCAAAGTCAACCTGCACAGGATATTCACCATGCACTAAAAAGAGTTGAGCAACCGCTTCGGGGGTTTGAACTGAAAGCCACTGACAGAGGTCTTCATAATCCCCATGTGCGCTCATGCTAGGAATTGCTCCGATTGCAGCGTGTACTTCATGCATAACACCATATATGGAAACCTCTTTTCTGCCAGCTAGCAGTTTGCCGCCCAAAGAATGAGGCTCACAGTACCCGGTAAAGAGTATTCCATTTCTTGAATTCTCGATGTTATTGCTAATATGATGCTTCACCCTGCCGGCATCCGCCATACCACTTGCAGAAATGATAACCATGGGCCCGTTGATAAAATTCAATTGTTTTGACTGTTCAACACTACGGATGTAATGCAGACCTGGAAAATCAAAGGGATCTTGGTCGCTTTCCATTACTTTTTGAATGGTACGATTAAAATAATTAGGGTAGCGTTTGACAATTTCAGTGGCTTCTATGCTGAGCGGGCTATCAACATAATAAGGTATTGCGGGCAGTCTACGTTCTAACTCCAATTGATTTAATTGATACAAAAGTTCCTGTGTTCGTCCAACGCTAAAAGCTGGAATAATAAGTTTGCCGCTTTTTTGAATGCAAGTTTTTTCTATCCACTCCAGTAACATTTCTGAGGTAGAAGCGTGTATTGGATGCAACCTATTTCCGTAAGTAGACTCTAAAATAACCACATCGGCAGGTGGAAAAGTTGCAGGGGATCGGAAAATGGCATCTCTATACCTTCCTAAATCACCGCTGAAGCTTAGCCTTTTTTGCTCTCTCTTCTCATTTGTAATTTTTAGATGCACGGCTGCACTTCCAATAATATGTCCAGCATCTGTGAATTGGGCGTCTACTCCCTCTAGTACGTTGAACCAGGTATCGTATTCTGCCGTTGAGAAATAGTCAAAAGAAGCCTGTGCCTGCTCCTTCGTATACAAGGGATGAAGCAGCGGCTGATTGAGTTGTTTCCTCCGCTTATTAGAATACCTGATTTCATCTTCCTGAATCTGCGCTGAGTCGTCCAATAACACCATCGCCAATTCTCGTGTAGCAGGTGTGCACCAAATTCTACCTCTGAAACCTTCCTCTACTAACTTTGGAATCAATCCCGCATGATCGATATGCGCATGGCTTAAAATCATTGCATCAACTTTTGCCGGATCAAATCCAAATGTTCTGTTGAATTTATCTGTGTCTTTCCCCAACCCCTGGAACAAACCACAGTCGAGCAATAATCGCTTACCAGTTGGTAGTTCAATTAAATGCTTTGAACCGGTGACCGTTCTGGCGGCCCCATGAAAACTAATATTCATGACAAAACTTTAAAGAGAAGCAAGTTAGAGCTTTCTCTTATACAATCAGATGACCTGAATACAACTTATGTATATCTAAAAGTTAATAATTCTCCTGCGTGCGAATCAAATCTTCTATTGTTTCTCTCCTTCTGATTAACTGAAGCTGGCCTTCTTTATAGAGCACTTCTGCAGGTCTAAATCGCGCATTATACTGAGAAGCCATTTCAAAACCGTAAGCGCCTGCGTTTTTGATAACAAGAATATCGCCTTCCCGTACCTCGGGGAGATCTCGATCAGCGCCAAGCGTGTCTGTTTCGCAAATATTTCCTACTACTTGGTATTTTTTTAAAGGGCCTGTTGGATTACTGCAATTCTCAATTTCATGATAAGCGTCATAGAGCATGGGACGTATCAAATGATTAAGTCCAGTATCTACCCCCGCAAAAGAATAAGGACCATTTTTTTTGATCACATTCACTGTGGTTAATAAATAACCCGATTCACAAACTAAATATTTACCTGGTTCAAACCACACCTGCAATAACTGCCCGGTTTGCTCAGCGTGCGAAGCGATTATATCACGAAGGGATTTACTGATTGCTAATAGATCAGTTCCTTTCTCAGCTGGATGATAAGGAATCTTAAAGCCCCCACCAAGGTCTATTACTTTTAAATGCGAAAAAGAAGGCGCCAATGATAATAAAAAATGGACGCCCTGAATAAAAATATTGGCCTCTTTGATTTCACTACCTGTGTGAATATGCAAGGTGTGAATACGAATATCATAGCGTTGAACTAACTCATGAATACGTTCAAGTTGTTCTACAGGAATTCCAAATTTACTATCGGCATGACCTGTTGAAATTTTCAAATTCCCCCCGGCCATAATATTAGGACGGAGTCGCAATCCGAGCGGATAGGTATTGCCGTATTTTTTTCCGAACTTCTCTAGGGCAGACAGACTATCCACGTTCACAAAAGCCCCCAATGAAACAGCTTCTTCAATTTCTGAAAAATCAACGCTATTGGAAGTATACAGAGTTTGACCTGCCCGAAAGCCTGCCAGCTGTGCCAGTTTCAATTCGTTAATAGAACTGCAATCTACAGAGCAGCCGAGTGAAAGAATATGCTTTAAAATACGTTGATTGGTCAGCGCTTTAGCCGCATAGAAAAACCGAACATCACAGCCAGCAAATGCAGTTTTTAATTTCTCATATTGTTCGCTGATCTGCTTTGCATCATAGCAATACAACGGAGTACCGAAGCGACTAGCCGCATCTAGCAAAACTTGATTGGGTAACTGAGACATGAAACGAAGATAACAAGATCAGCTTTCTTCTTCGGGGGTCATCGTTGAATTTGCAGGGGCTTCGTCGCTGGAAGATACAATAGTAGGTTCGACCATCTGTTCGGCAAGAACTTCTTTGATCTTTGGAAGGTCATCGGCTGAATTGATTCCAAAATAATCCATAAAATTTCTAGAAGTAGAATAAATCAATGGATGACCCGGCAACTTTTCATTGCGACCAGAAATAACAATCAATTCTTTTTCTAATAATTTTTGGACCGCATAATCCGAACTCACCCCACGAATAGACTCTATTTCGCCTTTTGTAACGGGTTGCTTATAGGCAATTATAGAGAGCGTTTCCAGGGAGGCAGAAGACAGTCGCTTTAGAAATTTGTCTCCATTGAGCTGGGCAATTGTTTTATGATACTCTTTTTTAGAAAGGAACTGCCACCCCCCCCCACTTTGAGTTACTTCAAAGGGATAAAACTCAGAGGAATATTTTTCAACGATTCCTTCTATGGCAGCTTCTACCTGATCCATGGTTGCACGATCTTCCAAAAAGCCTAATGCATTATTGACATATTCTGTCAACTCCAGCGTAGTCAAGGGACGATCACTTGCAAAAATCAACGCTTCAACGTGAGGGATAATATGGGATAATTCAGGCATAATTAAGTTCTTGAAAATACAAAGAAGAGCGAATGGATCACAATAAAATTCTGCACAATCGAATTATCCCTGTAAAGCTGCTGCGCCACTAACAATCTCCGTCAACTCAGTTGTAATAGCAGCCTGACGAGCTCTATTGTAGGAAATTTTTAATGAACGAAGCATCTCATTAGCATTTTCACTCGCTTTGTCCATGGCTGTCATTCGGGCTCCATGCTCTGATGCATTGGAATCCAATACAGCTTTGAAAAGTTGCGTATTCAAAATGCGAGGCATCAATTCTGCCACCAACGTATTTTTTTCGGGGTCAAAGATGAAATCTGCCTGTGTGGCACCGGCTTTTTTCTCTATACGGGAAATGGGCAAATAACGCTCTACAACAAATCGCTGCGTACCTGCATTTTTGAACTGACTGTAAATGATTTCAACTACATCAAACTCTTTATTCAAAAAGGACTGACGGGCAGCCGCAGCAGCTTCTTGAACCCGTTCAAAACTTAGCTGCAAAAATATATCCTTGAAGGCTGCATTGGTTTTGTAATTCGCCTTTGATAAATTTTCAAACGCTTTCTTTCCAATATTCCAGATAGTAACATTACCCTTTTTATGCTGATCGGCATATTTTTCAGCGATAGTGGATTTAGTCAACTTAGCCACATTGGCATTAAAAGCACCCGCCAAGCCACGGTCGCTACTGATTACAATCAGTAATACTTTCTCCACCGGTCTTTCAGCTGCCAATGTCATTTCGGCCCCAGACTCACTACTGCTTACAATGTTGGAAAGCATTTCCTGCAACTTTTGAGCGTAAGGACGCATCTTTACGATAGCATCCTGTGCGCGACGTAATTTGGCCGCACTGACCATCTTCATCGCTTTGGTAATTTGCTGGGTGCTTTGAACCGACTTGATCCGATTTCTTACTTCTTTGAGCTGGCCTGCCATGGGTGCTTGTTTGGGGTGCAAATTTAGGGTTTTTTTTGGCTTATATTTGCCGCCCTATGCTTGGATATATCTCCAAATTATTCGGCGGTAGTAAATCTGAAAAAGATGTGCGTAGTGTGCAGCCACTCGTGGCCAGCATCAACCGCTTTTTTGAACAGTATCAATCACTGAGTAACGACCAGCTTCGTTCTAAAACGAAGGAGTTCAAGTCTCGTATTCAATCCCACCTGGAAACCATCCATGCGCAGATTGCGTCCCAAACTAAACAAGCTGAGTCCCTTTCTGCCGCAGACTTGACAGGCAGAGATGCCATATACCAAGAAGTTGACAAGCTTCGCAAACAACGAGATAAAGAAATTGAGGTAATTCTTGAGCAATTATTGCCAGAAGCTTTTGCTGTTGTTAAAGAAGCAGCCCGACGCTTTAAAGAAAACAAAGAGTTGACTGCAACGGCCACTGATCTGGACCGAGACCTTTGTGTTGCCCGAGATTATATAAAAATAGAGGGAGATCAATCCATTTTTAGAAATTCATGGACAGCAGCCGGCGGAACCATTACATGGAACATGGTACACTATGATGCGCAGCTGATCGGCGGTATCGTTCTGCATCAAGGTAAAATTGCTGAGATGGCCACCGGAGAGGGCAAAACACTTGTTTCTACGCTCCCTGCTTATTTAAATGCATTACCGGGAGAAGGCGTTCATTTAGTAACGGTCAATGACTATTTGGCTAGACGCGACCAGGAGTGGAATGGCCCCCTGTTTGAATGGCTTGGAATCAAAGTTGACTGCATAGACAAACACCAGCCAAACAGTGAGGAAAGAAGAAGAGCTTACGGAGCTGATATCACCTATGGAACCAATAATGAATTTGGCTTTGATTACCTGCGTGACAACATGGTTCATAGTCCGGATGAAATGGTGCAACGCAAACATCATTACGCGATGGTGGACGAAGTGGATTCAGTTTTAATTGATGACGCACGTACCCCACTTATCATCTCAGGTCCTGTACCCAAAGGGGACGAGCAACAATATCACATCCATAAACCACGCATTCAACAATTGGTTACTGAGCAGGAAAGAGTGGTACGCAACTGTCTTACTGAGGCAAAAAAACTAATTGCGGCAGGACAAGACGATCCAAAACAGGGTGGACTCTTTTTATTCAGAGCCCATCGTGGATTGCCAAAGTACGGCCCAGTAATCAAGTACCTAAGTGAGCCGGGTGTTAAAGTGATTTTACTGAAAGCGGAGAATTATTATTTACAAGACCAGCAGCGCTTTATGCCGCAGGTAGATGAAGAGTTGCTCTTTTACATTGACGAAAAAAATAATTCTGTTGATTTAACAGATAAAGGACTGGCTGCAATTACTCAAAGTGGAGAGGATCCAGAATTTTTTGTATTACCGGATATTGGTGTTCGCTTGTCAGAAATTGAAAAAAGCGAGTCCCCTGCCGAAGAAAAATTACAGTTAAAAGAAGCAACGCTGAACGACTACGCGATGAAGGCTGACCGTATTCACACTGTTCAGCAATTGCTAAAAGCCTATACACTTTTTGCAAAAGATGTAGAGTACGTCATCATTGACGGCGCTATCAAAATAGTTGATGAGCAAACGGGCCGTATCATGGAGGGCCGCCGCTATAGCGACGGATTACACCAGGCATTAGAAGCAAAGGAAAACGTGAAAATTGAAGCGGCGACCCAAACGTACGCAACCATCACGTTACAGAATTATTTCCGCATGTATCATAAGCTGGCCGGTATGACAGGTACAGCAGAAACGGAGGCAGCGGAATTATGGAGTATCTATAAACTAGATGTGGTTAGTATTCCTACCAATTTGAAAATGATCCGTGATGACCGGGATGACCTCGTTTACAAAACAAAGCGCGAAAAGTACAAAGCGGCTATTGATGAAATTGAACTATTAAGAAACGCAGGACGCCCTTGTCTGGTGGGCACAACCTCTGTTGAAGTGAGTGAGTTGTTGAGTCGCATGTTACAGCAGAAAAAAATTCCTCACAATGTTTTGAATGCTAAACAACACGCACGTGAGGCACAAGTAGTAGCAGAAGCAGGCTTAGCGGGGGCAGTAACGATTGCCACTAACATGGCAGGTCGTGGTACAGATATCAAACTAGGACCTGGTGTTAAAGAGGCGGGAGGTCTTGCTATCATTGGTACAGAAAGACATGAAAGCCGTCGTGTGGATCGTCAGTTAAGAGGTCGTGCAGGAAGACAAGGCGATCCAGGCTCTAGCCAATTTTATGTTTCACTGGAAGACGACCTGATGCGCATGTTCGGCAGTGAGCGCATTGCCGGCATGATGGATAAACTGGGTTACAAGGAAGGAGATGTAATCCAGCACAGTATGATCAGTAATAGCATTCAGCGTGCACAAAAGAAAGTAGAAGAAAACAACTTTGGTATCCGTAAGCGATTACTTGAATATGATGACGTTATGAATATGCAGCGTAACGCTGTATACAAAAGACGTAACCATGCTTTATTTGGAGAGCGATTGTCATTGGATATTGATACTGCGTTTTCCGGATTGGCCGAAGGGCTTGTTGGTTCCTTTAGAGAACAAGAAGATTTTGATGGATTTAAAATGGCTTGCATCTTAAACTTTGGTTTAGACACAGCCATTACGCGCGATGAGTTATTAAAAGGAGACGAGAATAATTTAGTTGATACGCTCTACAACGAAGTCATTTCCCGCTACTATCAACTAAGAGAGGAATTACAAAAACAAGCTATCCCCGTATTTAAAAACATTCGACTTACACAAGGAAGTCATATAGAAAATATAATTGTGCCTTTCACAGATGGAAGAAAGGGATATAATGTACTGGCTAATCTGAATAAAACCCTTCAGTCAAATGGAGCGGAGCTTACGCAGGCACTAGAAAGATCTGTTACACTCGCTGTGATTGATGAAAATTGGAAGGAGCATTTACGAGCCATGGACGATCTGAAACAAAGCGTACAGACCGCCTATCTGGAACAAAAAGATCCATTGGTTATTTACAAAGTGGAGGCGTACCAGTTGTTCCGCAACATGAACACAGATGTGAATAGAAACATTGTCAATTTTCTCTGTCATGCCAGCCTTCCTGTAGAAGCTAATCAGGCTTCATTGAAAGAAGGTCGTCAACAACGAACAGACATGAGCCGCATGCACGCGAATAAAGAAGAAGTGGATGCAGCTGGGCAGGAATATGGTGCAGATGAAAAAGATAAACCTGTTCCCGTCACTACGGGCCCAAAAATTGGTAGAAACGACCCTTGCCCTTGTGGAAGCGGCAAGAAGTTTAAGCAATGCCACGGGAAAGACCTCTGATTAGAAGCCTTTCCGTGGTGCTTTTAGTTCGTATTTCTGCTCGAACCGCTCATTGAGCAATTTATGCTTATCAGTTAGATCAATCTTTCTTCCTTGAATAAAGGCAGCTGTTACATTGCTACTTTTCATATCCAATAAGTCACCGCTGCTAACAACGATATTAGCATCCTTACCCACTTCAATACTTCCAGTTTTGTCAGCTACACCCATGATGCGTGCTGCATTTAGTGTTATTGCTGCCAACGCTTCTTCCTTATCCAAACCATATGCTGCAGCAGTACCTGCATTGAAAGCTAGATTTCTTCCACGTGTTTGAGAATCGTCATCTGAAATAGAAAAAAGGACGCCCGCTTTTTGAAGCTGTGCTGCCGTTTTGTAGGGTTGATCTACATCGTCATCTGTTGCTGTAGGTAGACTATGAGGTTGTTGTAAAATCACCGAAACATCATGTTGCTTTAATAATTCAGCAACCTGATAACTTTCACTACCGCCTACAATCACCATATCAAATCCAAACTCTTTTACAAAATCAAGTGCGACCAAAATTTGCTTGGTAGTATTAGCATGCATATACAGCTTTTGCTTTCTATCCAACAAACCCTTTACCGCTTCAAATTTGAGATTGGTGGCTTTTCGGTCTGTTAGTTGCTGATAAGCTTTTGCTTCACGGAAAAACGTTTTTAATTCTTCCATTTTTTCGAGTCCCTCTTTTACAGGATCAGACCCACCTTGACCACCAAAATTACCCATTCCAAATCCTCCACCACGTCCGCCAAAACTGGGACGAGGAAGAAGAGATGGCATATACACGTGCAATCCCGCATCAGCTTTGTAAGCAGCATCTTCCCAATTCCAAGCATCGAGTTGAACTAATGAAGAGGTGCCTGCTACAAAATTTCCTTGTGGAACTACATTGGCTATAAGAATTCCATTTGAACGCAATGTGTTGATCACTTTTGAATCAGTATTATAGGCAACAATAGAACGGACACTGGGATTCATATCTCCGATTTCTCTGGCATCCTGTGTTGCACGTACCGAACTGATTTCGTTCAAACCCAATGTACTGGTTGGCAAAATCAGACCAGGGTATAAATCCTGTCCTTTCAAATCAGTAACATTATCTGCACCAGCAGGAATGGCAATATTATCTCCCACTGCCTCAATTTTACCATTCGTTACTTTAATGGTACCATTGTTGATTACTTTACCATTACCGACATGAATGGTTGCGTTGGTTAAAAAATAGCTGCCTTTTTGTTCCTTGGCAGGCAATACAGTTTCCTGCGCAAAAAGACTTACCACCGCTCCAATCAAGTAAAAACTTATTACAAACTTTTTCATGACAATCAGTTTATTCATTTGTAGATTAATCATTATCAATTACCAAGAGACCATGGCTGTGTCCATGATCGGAACACGTATGCATTATTTGATAGCTTGGTTGCGCAGGAATAGTAGGAGCACCACTTCTTTTTTCTCCATTCATTTTGCGTACCAAACGAGTTCTTTCCTGATCAATTTGCTTTTGTAATACATCATCTTTTAGGCGATCAAAATAAACAGCCCCATCTACAATTGTGTATAATGACTTTGCATAAATACTAAGTGGATGGTCGCTCCACACCACAACATCCGCATCTTTACCAGGTAGCAAACTACCTACGCGGTCTTCTACATGCAACATCTTTGCAGGGTTTAAAGTAACCATTTTCAATGCTTCTTCTTCAGTCACTCCACCATATTTCACAATTTTAGCTGCCTCTTGATTTAAGCGTCTTGCCATTTCAGCATCATCTGAATTAATGGCCACTGTCAAACCAACTTTTTGCATGATGGCTGCATTGTAAGGAATGGCATCTTCTACTTCCATTTTATAGGCCCACCAATCAGAGAAGGTAGAAGCAAATGAACCATGTTTCTTCATTTTGTCAGCCACCTTGTACCCTTCTAAAATATGCGTAAATGTATTAACCGTGTAGCCCATTTTATTAGCCACTTCCATGGCACCATTGATTTCACTTTGCACATAAGAGTGACAGGTGATGAAGCGACGCTTTTCTAATATTTCAACCAATGCTTCCAATTCTAAATCCCTGCGAGGTGCAACAGGAGGCGTTCCTGTTTTTTTATTCTTGTTCAACTCGTACGCCTTACGTGCAGTTTCATATTCCTGCCACTGCTTTTGATAATCTTTTGCACGGGTAAAGGCATCAATCAATACTTGTTCTACGCCCATACGTGTATCCGGATAGCGATTGTTTCCATTGGGAGACGCTGAGCGTTTTACATTTTCTCCTAAGGCAAATTTGATCTGCCCTGTCCAGTTACGAAACTTCAAGCCTTCATCGTTTGCACCCCATCTCATTTTGATCAGCTGCGTTTGTCCACCTATCACATTTGCCGACCCGTGTAAAATGTGTGAAGTGGTAACACCCCCACTTAATTGGCGATAAATATTGACATCATCAGGGTTTAAATTGTCACTTATGCGCACCTCAGAGGTAACAGATTGCCCACCTTCATTGATAGATGCTGCAGCAATATGGGAATGCTCATCAATAATTCCAGCGGTGACATGCTTACCTGTACCATCAATAACACGAGCATCGGCAGCAACCAAGGCTTGCCCAACTGCTGCAATTTTTCCATCACGTAAAAGCACATCTGTATTTTTCAACACGCCTTGCTTTTCGTTTGTCCAAACGGTTGCATTGCGAATAAGAATTGTTTCGGATTTAGGCTGTTGTCCATCCTCCCATCCAAAAGGCAAAAATGGAAAGGTCACTTTGCCCAAAACAGGCATATCTTTTTTACGCGCAGTGTCAAGGGATGGAACAGCCTGTTTGATTAATGAAGCGGTCCATGTTAATGGATTACCCAGTGAGTCGGTACCTATACCATTCCACTCGTTTCCATTGGATACACCGCTTAGACGCGTGGCCGTTAGAGGTAAAGGCTGTTCTGCCATGCCGGGGAAACGACCTCCCATTCCACCCATTCCTCTTCGACTGCTGTCCATTGTTGGACGTTGACGAACTGGCGCTGGTGCATAGTTAATCTTCACTTGTTTCCCGTCAAAGCTAAAACGAGACAGCAAGGTGTCTTTTGCAAACAGTGTTGCTGCACCTGCTGACTTGACTTCAAGGGTATAGGTTTCTTTACCAGCTGGAGCGGAAACAATTAATTGATAAGTACCCGCTACATTTCCAGCATCTTCTTTTATCGTGTACTTGATTCCCTGAATCCAGTTTTGGAGAAGCACTGTCTTGTCGTGAAAAAGAGGTCCAGTTGTTACTAAAAAGTTAGCTAGCTTCCCTTTGTCTAGGCTGCCAACTTTATCAAATACGCCAAGCATTTCTGCAGGAGTTTTTGTCAATGCTTCTAAAGCTTTAATATCTGAGAGTCCGTATTCTCTTGCTTTTTGAAGATTACGGCCAAACTGACTAACACTACTTAAATCGGAGGTAGTTAAACAAAAAGGAATTCCCGCTTTTTCAAAAGCAGCAGGTTGCGTAGGAGCTAATTCCCAATGTTTCATATCATTAAGCGCCACAAATCTTGCATCTGAAGGATCTTCTACATCCTGCGCCAAAGGAAAATTAAGTGGCAAAATAAACGAGGCATTAGTACCTTTCATTTCATTGACACGCTGGTACTCATTCTGGCCACCTTTGATTATATATTGAACACCAAATTCATCTCCAATTTTATCTGCGCGCAAATCATTCCATTTATCATTGGCTTCAAAAATCTGAGGTATCCCTTGGTTTTCATTCCAAGTTTTTAAAGTCAGATTATACCCTTCTTCCTGCGGTTGATTTTTATACCAATTCGCATCCAAATAGGTTTGACGAAGTAGCGCAATCATTCCCATCATTGAGCTTGGATAACTCTGCGAAGAACTTCCTTTATTGAATGAGTAATGTGCAGCAGCGCGGTCCTTAATAATAATCAGGTTTTCTTTTTCATTGGCCAACGTGACCAAGGTGCCTGTACCTCTGGCAATTCCATCTCTTACATGACTTAGCACCGATCCAAATCCGAGTTCACGAAGCGCTTTCGCTTTATTCTCATCCGAGGTAAAAACCGTATGCGCTTGCTGTTCACTGCGAATGGATTGATTCCATCCATAGGGACCCTTTAAGCTAGTTTCTAATTGAGAAGATCTGAAAAAATCAAAGGGCTGTCCAGCTTGACGTTGCTGCGTAGAAGGAATGCCATAATCGGCATACAAATCAATAAAGGCAGGATAAATGAATTTGCCACGACAATCTACTTCCACAGCGCCTTGAGGAACAGATAATCCACTACCCACCGAAACAATTCGTCCGTCCCGGATTACCAAAGTAGCATCTGTTAAAAGGGTTGCATGATCTTTTGCAATAGTAGCGTGCGTAAATGCAAAGTAGCCCGACCTGGGATCGGCCACTCCATTTTCTGGAAAAGTAGATTGGGCAAATGAAACACCCTTGCTAAGTACCAGTAGCATTATCAACGCGAGTAATTTGTTTAATCGCATAGCCAAAGTTTTAGATGGAAAAAAATACGGACAACAATGATAGGGAATAAGTTTTACTTTTAACTAACCAAAGGCATTTAATTGATGGCTGGTAAAAAACACTTATTTAATATTACGATTTTAAGCCATCCCCCTATTGATCAAACTGGTACAGAGGAGCGTGCAGCAAAATTTACCAAAAGAAGTATTAAAGGCCCAAGTAAAAAACAAGGCCTCAGAATGGTGTTGAGCATGATTGACCTGACGACGCTGGAAGGAAAAGATACCCCAGGAAAAGTCTCTCAACTTTGTACAAAAGCTAAACAATTACATCACCAAATCCCCGATTTACCAAGGGTAGCGGCGATTTGTGTTTACCCTTCAATGGTTGGCATTGCAAAAACAGCCCTAAAAGGGAGTGATATCAAAGTGGCTTCTGTGGCCACTGCATTTCCAAGCGGCCAATCTTCGCTACGTATAAAATTGTCAGATACACGTCTGGCTATTGAACAGGGGGCAGATGAAATTGACATGGTGATTAGCAGAGGTAAGTTTCATAGTGGTGAGTACAATTTTGTTTTTGATGAAATAGCAAGTATCAAAGAGGCTTGTGGTAAGGCACGACTAAAAGTGATTTTAGAAACGGGCGAACTTGGCACACTGGAACAAATCAGAAAGGCAAGTGATATTGCCATGAATGCCGGAGCAGATTTTATTAAAACCTCAACGGGTAAAATTCAACCTGCAGCCACAATGCCAGTCACACTAACCATGCTTGAAGCAATTCGAGATTACTACTACAAGACGGGTAAAATGGTGGGAATGAAAGCGGCTGGAGGAATTTCAAAATCAAAATTGGCTTTACATTATTTGGTGATGGTTAAGGAAACACTTGGAGAGGCTTGGTTGGATAAAAAATGGTTTCGTTTTGGAGCCTCCAGCCTGGCTAATGACGTATTGATGCAGGTAGCTAAAGAAGAAGAAGGCACTTATCAGTCTGCTACTTATTTTTCTATTGATTAAAATTTAGCAATGGCGAAACAAAAAAAAGGGATAAAGCCCACATTGATCTGGAACAGCAACTGGGAATATTCTCCTGCACCGGAGAGTGCTAAACCTGCTGCTATTGCTAAAAAATATGAACTTTTCATTGACGGAAAATGGCAGCAACCCGTTGAAAAAGGATATTTCAAAACAATAAATCCAGCTACCGAAGAAGTACTTAGCGACGTGGCCACTGCATCGAAAAAGGATGTTGATAAAGCGGTTACAGCAGCCCGAAACGCCTATGAAAAATACTGGAGAAAATTATCCGGAGCAGAGAGAGGAAAATATATTTTCAGAATTGCGCGAATCATGCAGGAGCGCGCGCGCGAACTCGCCATTACAGAAACGCTCGATGGTGGCAAACCAATCAAAGAGAGTAGAGATTTTGATATACCCACCGCAGCTAACCACTTTTTTTATTACGCGGGATGGGCCGATAAACTAGCGTATGCATTTCCTAATCAAAAAGTATCCTCACTAGGTGTAGCCGGACAAATTACACCTTGGAATTTTCCACTGCTCATGGCAGCATGGAAAATTGCTCCTGCCCTAGCCACAGGAAATACAGTGGTGCTAAAACCTGCCGAAACAACACCACTCACCACCTTAAAACTAGCCGAGATCATACAAGAAGCTGATCTACCACCCGGTGTAGTAAACATTATAACTGGCTCAGGTGAAACAGGTGTTATGCTAACACAACATCCCAATATCAATAAAATTGCATTTACAGGTTCCACGGAAGTAGGTAAACTAATCCAAGCAACGTTAGCCGGAACATCAAAAAAATTAACGCTTGAATTGGGGGGCAAAGGAGCCAATATAATTTTTGAAGACGCGCCCATTGATCAGGCCGTGGAAGGTGTTATCAATGGTATTTTTTTCAACCAGGGTCATGTTTGTTGTGCAGGCTCAAGGCTATATGTGCAGGAATCCATTGCAAAAACTTTTATTGCAAAATTAAAAGACAGACTTGCCACCCTTCGCGTGGGAGATCCGATGGATAAGAACACAGATATAGGAGCAATCAATTCTTTTCAACAGCTAAAAAGTATTCAGTCCTATATTGAAATAGGAAAGAAAGAGGGAGCTAGTTTTTATCAGAGTAAATGTAAAATCCCCAACCAAGGATATTTCTGCCCACCGATATTATTTTCCAATGTGGCACAAAGCAGTCGAATTGCGCAGGAAGAGATTTTTGGACCTGTTCTTTGTATTCTCACATTCAGAACTGAGGACGAAGTCATAGAAAAAGCAAATAATACCCCTTATGGTCTTAGCGCGGGCGTATGGACAGATAAGGGTGCTCGTATTTTCAATCTAACAAAACGATTACGCGCCGGAGTGATTTGGGCAAACACGTACAATTTATTTGATCCGGTTTCTCCTTTTGGAGGCTATAAAGAAAGTGGATTTGGCAGAGAAGGAGGCTTACATGGTCTCTACCCTTATGTTCAACTGAGTTAACAAAAAGCTATGAGCAAAACAGAAAGATTGGAAGTTTGGAAGACCTACAAACTTTTTATTGGAGGACAATTTCCTCGAACTGAATCAGGCAGAACGTACGCAGTAAAAAATCCACAAGGAAAAACAATAGCAAACGCCTGCTTATCCTCTAGAAAGGATTTGCGCGATGCGGTTGTTGCCGCTAGAACTGCATTAGGAGGTTGGAGTAGTCGAAGCGGATTTAATCGCGGACAAATTCTTTATCGAATGGCCGAGATGCTGGAAAGCAGAAAAGTACAATTCAGAGAAGAGCTAGTTGCACAAGGTCAATCTGTTTCAGCTGCAAATCGAGAGATAAAAAATACTGTAGATCGTCTCATTTACTACGCTGGGTGGTGCGATAAATACCAAGCATTATTCAGTTCGGTAAACCCCGTTGCGAGTTCTCACTATAATTTTTCTACTCCTGAACCTACTGGCGTAGTTGCTTTAATTGCACCTGAGGAACTGCCTTTGTTAGGGTTAATTTCACTCCTTGCCCCCTGTATTGCCGGAGGGAATACCACTGTTATATTGGCAAGCGAAAAAAAACCCCTGAGCGCAATCAGTTTTGCAGAGGTATTGCACAGCGCAGACGTTCCGGGAGGTGTTATCAATATTTTAACAGGAAGCAGACAAGAGTTAACTAGCTGGATGAGTGGGCATATGGACATCAATGCAATAGTTGCCTCAGCTATTGAACCAGACCATTGGGCTGCAATCCAGCAAAGTGGTGCCAAAAGCGTAAAACGTCTATTCAATTGGAATAAGATCGATTTAACGAGTGCGCAAGGCCAATCACCCTATCTGATTATGGATCTCCAAGAGATCAAAACTACCTGGCATCCGATTCAATCAATTGCAGGTAGCGGAAACAGCTACTAGGAAATCTAACTTTGTTCTATGCGGCGCATCTTCCTTTTTCTCATGCTATTTTTTACTTGCAGTGTGTATGCATGTTTCAGTCAAGACAGTTTATTCATAACTAAAACAGATTCCCCCACAGTTTCTATAAAAAAAGACCCTAGACTAGATTTGCTAATTAAGAAGCAAATTCAAATAAATGAGGAAACCAGTCGTAATGCAAGACGACTGGAAAAAGGATTTCGCTTACTCGTAATTAGCACAACACTTCGCGACGAGGCACTCGCGGCTAAAACAAAGGTATACACTGCATTTCCCGAACTAAAAGCTTATCTGTTTCATCAATCCCCTTACTATAAAGTCAAAGTGGGCAATTTTAAAGAAAGAAAGGAAGCCGATTCGTATCAAAGCAGGCTTGAATTACTTTTTCCCAAAGGCGTTTTTGTCATCAATGATATCATTGAGGTGAAACTAAAGTTACCAGGTGAGGAAGAAGCCCCCGATCAAGAATAATTAAGTTAAATCTTAGCAAGTCCTATTTTTGCGGCATGCAAGCGCTTATCCAACAATTGGCTAAAGAAAATCTCACTGCAGTCATTGCGTGGCGTCGTCACCTTCATCGTAACCCTGAGTTAAGTTATCAAGAATTCAATACGTCCAACTTTATACAATCAAAGCTGGATGAATTCCAAATCCCCTATGAGATCAAGGTTAACACGGGGGTAATCGGATTAATCAAGGGCAAAAATCCAACTAAGAAAGTTATCGCGTTGCGTGCAGACATGGATGCACTCCCTATTCAAGAAGAAAACGATGTACCCTATCGCTCTTGTGTAGAGGGCGTGATGCATGCCTGTGGGCACGACGTTCATACAGCATGCCTTTTGGGAGCTGCTAAAATTTTGCAAGAAACAAAAGGCCAATGGGAAGGAACGGTGAAACTAATTTTTCAACCTGGCGAAGAAAAAAATCCAGGTGGCGCTCACTTGTTGATCAATGAAGGAGTGTTAGAAAATCCTAAGCCTGATGCCATTTTTGCCTTGCATGTACACACAACCATGGATGTAGGTAAAGTAAGTTTCAAAAAAGGCAAAGTGATGGCAAGTGCAGATGAACTATACATTACTGTTCGTGGAAAAGGAGGTCATGCCGCTTCACCGCACATGACTATTGATCCGATTTTAATTAGTTCGCATTTGATTACGGTTTTGCAGCAAGTGATTAGCAGAAAAAATGATCCTTTTAATCCTTGTGTTCTATCCATTACCTCAATTCAAGGAGGAGCTACAACCAATGTCATTCCAGACGAAGTAAAATTGATGGGTACTTTCAGAGCGATGAATGAAAACTGGCGGTTGAAAGCACATGAGCTAATCAAAAAAACTACAACTGAGTTAGTGCAGTCAATGGGTGGACAGGCCACTATCCATATTGATGTAGGATACCCTTGTGTAGTCAATCATGATACACTTACACAAAAAGCAATTGAACAAGCCAACCAGTTAATCGGAGAAGAAAATGTTGGAGAAACCGAAATCAGAATGGGAGCCGAAGACTTTGGATATTATGCTCAACAAATTCCTGCCTGCTTTTTTAGGCTGGGTATTCGCAATCAAGAAAAAGGAATTACACATGGCGTACACACCTCACGATTCGACATTGATGAACAAGCCCTCCAACATGGAGTAGGCCTAATGGCTTGGCTGGCTATTTCGGTAAACCCTCATTAGGTAGGAAGTATGCCATTCAAAATGACCCATTTATTTGACTTACCTTTACAAATTCAATCTTATAAAGCATGGCTAGTGACCTACGTAAACAACAAGCTCTGGAATATCACTCAAAAGGAAGGCCAGGCAAAATTGAAGTAGTTCCCACCAAAGAAGCAAAAACGCAAAGAGATCTTTCCCTTGCCTACTCACCTGGCGTAGCCTCCCCTTGTCTGGAAATTGTAGCAAACCCAGAAGATGTATATAAATACACTGCAAAAGGAAATCTGGTTGCCGTAATCAGTAACGGAACCGCCGTACTGGGCTTGGGCGACATTGGTCCTGAGGCGGGAAAACCGGTCATGGAGGGAAAAGGAGTACTATTCAAAATATTTGCAGATATCGATGTGTTTGACATTGAGATCAATGAAAAAGATCCTGAGAAATTCGTTGAAATTGTAAAAGCATTAGAACCCACTTTTGGTGGCATCAATCTGGAAGACATCAAAGCCCCAGAGTGTTTTTACATTGAAAAGCGATTAAAAGAAGAGATGCGCATTCCACTGATGCATGATGATCAGCACGGAACAGCCATCATCAGTGCTGCTGCATTATTAAATGCCTGCGAGCTGCAAAAGAAAAAAATCGAGAAATTAAAATTTGTGGTAAGTGGAGCTGGAGCTGCTGCTGTAGCTTGTATGAAATTATATGTATCGCTTGGTGCCAAAAAAGAAAATTTCTGGGTTTACGATAGTAAGGGACTGGTGCATGAAAGCAGAAATGATCTCGATGAATTGAAAAAAGAATTCCAAGCTAAAGGTAAAAATATGAGCCTGGCAGAAGCATTAAAAGATGCTGATGTTTTTATTGGTCTCAGCAAAGGCGGAATTCTAAGTAAAGAAATGGTGAAGAGCATGGCAAAAAATCCAATCGTTTTTGCGATGGCCAATCCCGATCCTGAAATCAGTTGGGAAGATGCCGTTGCAGCCCGAAAAGATATTATCATGGCTACCGGTCGTAGTGATTATCCCAACCAAGTTAATAATGTGCTGGGCTTCCCCTACATATTTAGAGGGGCACTTGACGTACGCGCGAGCTCGATCAATGAAGCCATGAAATTGGCTGCAGTCAAAGCATTAGCAGAATTAACGAAATCACCCGTTCCCGATATCGTGAACATGGCTTACAATGAAACGGCTATCAGTTTTGGACCCAACTATATTATTCCCAAACCACTAGATCCTCGTTTGTTGATTACAGTTGCCCCAGCAGTAGCTAAAGCGGCAATGGAGAGCGGGGTAGCTAAAGCACCTATAAAAGATTGGGACCGTTATGTGCAAGAATTAAACAAACGATTGGGATTAGATAACCAGGTGATGAGAGCTATTGGAGGAAAAGCAAGGAGTAATCCTAAACGAATTGTTTTTGCAGAAGCAGATAATCCAAAAGTGCTTAAGGCCGCTCAAATCGTTTTTGATGAGGGCATCGGTTTCCCTATTTTACTAGGCGACGAACAAAAAATCAAACGAATAGCTGAAGAAAATGCAGTAGACATAGAGGGACTTCCCATATTTGACCCACGCAGTGATGCCATGGAAGAAAAAAGAGATCAATATGGAGAACTCTTTTTATCCAAAATGGGACGCAGAGGATTTAATGCGTATGAGGCCAAAAAAATTATGAAAGACCGTAATCATTACGGCTGTATGATGGTTGAATACGGCGATGCCGACGCCATGATCTCTGGCCTGACTAAAAATTACCCAGATACCATTCGACCTGCTATCCAAATCATTGGAATGGAGGAAGGAGTTAGCAAAATTGCAGGGATGTACATGATGTTAACAAAAAGAGGCCCTTTATTTTTAGCTGACACCACAGTGAATTTCAATCCAACAGCCGAAGAGCTGGCAGAAATCACTTTACTTGCTGCTAAAGAAATACGCCAATTCAACATCATACCCCGTATTGCGATGTTGAGCTATTCCAATTTTGGAAGTAGCAACTCACCTGAAGCAAAATTGGTAGCCAAAGCCAGAAAGATTGTAAAGCAGAAAATGCCAACGCTCATTGTGGATGGAGAGATACAAGCCAGTCTTGCATTCAACAAAGAATTGATGCAGGAGAATTATCCATTTAGTGAACTTGCTAATCAGGATGTAAATACGCTGATATTCCCCAATCTGTCTGCCGGTAATATTGCTTACAATCTAATGAAAGAAGTAGGAGAAGCTGATGCCGTAGGCCCTATCCTATTAGGATTAAAAAAACCAGTACACGTTTTACAACTAGGAAGCTCGATTCGCAGTATCGTCAACATGGCAAGTATTGCGGTTGTAGATGCACAATTGAAATGTAAAGCAAATGGCTCGGAGGAAATTGTGAAACGCTCTCGGTGGTGGAAACGATTTAGAAAAGAAAAATAAGCCTACTTATAATGAGTCTGCTCAGTGATATAGGTCGATTTCTGTTGATGCTAAAAGGGATGTTCAAACGCCCTGAGAATGGTAAAATGTATTGGAGAGAGTTTATGCATCAATGTACCGAAATCGGATTTGGTTCGTTGGGAATTGTGGCTATTATTTCTGTTTTTATTGGCGCTGTATCTACTATTCAAACTGCCTACCAATTAGTAAGCCCGCTTATTCCTGTTTCAACTATTGCACAAATTGTAAGAGATACTGTTATCCTGGAATTTGCACCCACCTTAGTCTGTATTGTGTTGGCAGGGGTTGCAGGAAGCCGTATCGCAAGTGAGCTAGGAAACATGCGCGTCAGTGAGCAAATTGACGCATTAGAGATTATGGGCATCAACACAAAAACATATTTGATTCTTCCAAAAATTGCGGCCGCTTTATTAATGATCCCTTTACTAGTTGTAATAGCGATGGTCTTAGGGATATGGGGAGGGCGATTAGCAGGAACAGCTGCCGGCATCATACCAGCAAACCTCTTTGATAAGGGGCTAACATCTGATTTTACTCCTTACAATGTCTTTTTTGCTCTTACTAAATCATATGCATTTGCTTTTATCATTTCAAGCATTCCTGCATTTTTTGGCTACCATGTTAGAGGAGGTGCGTTAGAGATTGGTAGAGCCAGCACAAAAGCGGTGGTTGTGAGCTGTGTTTTGATCCTCTTTGCGGACTACATCCTGTCTGCACTGCTACTCTAATACAAAATGATAGAAGTAAAGAACATACAAAAACAATTTGGCGATAAAACAGTGATTGAAGAGGTAAGCGCCTCTATGGAAACGGGACGCTGCAACTTAATTATTGGTGCGAGTGGGAGTGGAAAGACTGTTCTTATGAAATGTATGGTTGGATTACTTAGGCCTGATCTAGGTGAGGTGTATTATAATGGGGCAGATTTTACAAATATGGATGCTACCCAAAAAACACAGATCAGAAAAGAGATTGGTATGCTTTTTCAAGGATCCGCCTTATTTGATTCATTGAATGTGGAGCAAAATATCATGTTCCCGCTAAACATGTTTACGCAAGATAGTTTTGCTGAAAAACTTAAACGAGTCAATGCGGTATTGGAACGGGTGAATCTGGAAGGCGTTAATAAAAAATTTCCTGCTGAATTAAGTGGAGGAATGAAAAAGCGTGTAGCACTAGCCCGTGCAGTGGTCTTGAATCCTAAATATCTATTTTGCGATGAACCTAATTCTGGACTTGATCCACAAACATCACTAGTGATAGACAAGTTGATCCGAGAGTTAACCATAGAGTATAATATCACCACAGTCATAAATACCCATGACATGAATAGTGTGATGGAGATAGGAGACTACATTCTTTATATGTATCAAGGCAAAAAAGAATGGGAAGGCACCCGTAAAGACATCATTTTTAGCAAAAATCAACTGCTGAATGATTTCATCTTTGCATCGGACTTTTTAAAGGATGCCAAAGACATGCGCATGCTAGAAGAAACCGGCAAAATCCCCAATGAAAGGAACATGGATGAACTAACTCGTCCCTGATAACATTTCCCTACCTTTGCGCCAACTTTTACAAGTCATTTTATGAGTATTCTGATCAATAAAAATTCAAAGATCCTCGTACAAGGTTTTACGGGAACAGAAGGTACTTTTCATGCTACCCAAATGATTGAGTATGGCACCCAAGTAGTGGGCGGTGTTACTCCCGGAAAAGGTGGGATAAGCCATTTAGATCGTCCCGTATTCAATACAGTAGCAGATGGGGTAAAAGCAACCGGTGCCGATGTGAGTATCATTTTTGTACCCCCGGCTTTTGCAGCGGATGCCATTATGGAAGCGGCTGAAGCTGGAATTGGTTTAGTGGTTTGTATTACGGAGGGAATTCCTGTTCAGGATATGGTGAAAGTGAAAAACTATTTACAAGGTAAAAAAACAAGACTAGTAGGACCTAACTGTCCTGGTGTAATTACAGCCGGCGAGTGTAAAGTCGGCATCATGCCTGGTTTTGTATTTATAAAAGGCAGAATCGGAATTGTTTCAAAATCCGGAACCCTCACCTACGAGGCTGCAGATCAGGTTGCAAAAGCAGGACTGGGTATCTCCACTGCTGTAGGTATTGGAGGCGATCCCATTATTGGTACCACTACAAAAGAGGCGATTGAACTTTTTATGAATGACCCCGAAACAGATGCCATCGTAATGATTGGAGAAATCGGAGGGGGCATGGAAGCAGAGGCAGCGCGTTGGATCAAAGAAAATGGCAATAAAAAACCTGTAGTAGGATTTATCGCAGGGCAAACAGCGCCTCCAGGTCGCAGAATGGGACATGCAGGAGCGATTGTAGGTGGAGCAGAAGATACAGCAGCAGCAAAAATGAAGATCATGAGCGAATGTGGAATTCATGTGGTAAGCAGCCCCGCAGACATCGGAAATAAAATGGTAAGCATTCTAAAGTAATTTGAAAAGGATAGTACAAGTTGTTCTTTCATTCATTTTCCTAGTAAGCCAAGTTGTTTGTTCGTTTGCACAAACAAACCCATCCTCATTTAATGTAACGAGTGTCTCCCCACCCTTTGTACGCGAAGGAGATAAACCGTTTTTCCAATTCTTATTAAGTAATTCTACCAAATTTGATTGGGCGGGCACTGGTCATTTTACCCTAAACGACTCTGCAACGAAGGAAGCCGTTGATGGCTGGTTTTTTAATAGTCTCGGCAATCAGTACTTCACCATTGATGCGTTAAAAAAAGATTTTGTTCGCTTTCCATTGGAGATTCCTTTCAATTTCAATAAAAAAGCACAATGGAAATTTTGTGCAATCGCCAAAACTGATACACTCTGTTCGCAGGGACAGTTGCGCATTTTGCCCTGGCGGTATGAAAATGAGGAATCCTCGCTGCTACAATCTGCGGAACTACCTGTTGTAAGAAAAAAACTAAATGGAGAAAGCGTAGAGGACCTTGTGGTGGTCCAGAATGGTGGCTTAATTAATGTGGAAGTAGAAATTCTGCGAAACCAATACACAAAACAGTTCGAAGTAAAAGAGAACTTACCAGCTGGTATTTCTATTGATCCAGAATCCTTATTGGTAAAAGGAGATAGAAACAATATTCTTTTTGAAGGCAAACATCTCAAAAAGGAGGAACTCGAAAATGCCCATGATTTTGTACTCAAAATAGATTTCAGTTCAACTCGAATCATCCGACTCTCCTATCAAATGCGGGCTATTTATCCTGGCACGTATCATGTACCCCCCACTGAGCTACATTTGACTGACTCAATCACTTTTATTACAAGATCACCCGTTGGAGTATTGACAATAGAATAATTATTCCATTGAATACTGATTTTTTATTGATAGGACAAGGCATCAGCGGTACTTGGCTGAGTTATTTTTTAGAGCAGAATGGCATTGAACACTTGGTCATCGATGATGGGTTCCCTGGTAGCTCCTCTCGCTTAGCGGGTGGATTGATCAACCCTGTAACTGGGCGCAATAAAGTAAAAACCTGGCTAGCCGACAACTTACTTCCCTTTTGCCATGAACAATACCAGGCAATGGGTTCCATCCTACATGAAACAGTGATTGAAGAGAAAAAAATCATTGAGTGTTTTACCAACCCGGAAGCTATTCGTCTTTTTTCGAGACGAGTCAATGAGAACCCAGCCTATCTTCATCTAGAAAGTCTCCATGACAGTTATGCATCGTATTTTAAAAATATACTCGGATTTGGAACAATCCATCCAGCCTATTTGGTGCGGTTGGAAACCCTGCTTTTGGCTTGGAGAAACCGATTAAAAAAGCAAAATAAACTTGTTGAAACGTTCTTTGATTCCGATAGATTAATCAAGCAAGATGCTGGCTTCTCCTATGAAAACATTAATTGCAAAAGAATAATTTATTGCGACGGTATTGGATTGCAGAGGCACAAGTTGACCACAAAGATTCCATTGGCCACTACCAAAGGAGAAGCGTTGATAGTTAAAATTCCTGGCCTTCCGCAACAAACCATCTTCAAAAATAAACTCACACTGCTCCCCCTGATTCAAAAAGATTTTTGGTGGGTAGGCTCTAGTGTTGAATGGGAATTTGAGAATGAAAAACCAAGCCAGTTATTTAAAGAGCAAACCATGGAAGCCCTTCAAAACTGGATACAATTGCCTATTGAGTTGATTGAGCAGCGAGCTGCCATTCGAATGGGAACCAAGGAAAGAAGGCCCTTAGTAGGAATGGACCCGACCGAAAAACGAATTGGCTATTTTAATGGAATGGGCACAAAAGGCTGTTCACTGGCTCCCTATTTTGCAAATCAGCTGGTTCGAAACATTTTGTACCAAGAATCAATTCACTTGGAAGCAATCTGGTCTCGTTTTATATAGAAAAACACCCGTTTTTCTTACCTTTCCGCTTTAAGAATTCCTTATGCAAAACCCATCTGATTCAATTTACTCTATCCCAGCACGATTTCGCAAGATGGAAAATTTGCATATCGTGTTTTGGATAATCAAAGACATGAGTTGGTGCATGGGTTGGAAATACCTGGGCATAGCAATGATTGCACCTACCCTACTAGTTGCCCTTTTTATTTCGTGGCGCACAAGACAAATTCATTCAGAATTAGCCCATAATTTAGCTGTTGCCTTTTGGATTTGTGCCAACTCAACTTGGATGATCATGGAGTTTATTCACCAGGATGAGTCTATTTTTTTAGGCTTCCTGACCGGCAAACAACTATCTATGATTCCATTTTTAATTGGCTCACTGATTTTACTCTGGTACTATTTAGTCCAGCTACCGCGTGAGATAAAACTGAAAAGAACAACAACACTCTGAAATAAGCAATAGACATGTACAGATCACATACTTGTGGAGAACTACGATTACAGGATAAAGGAAAAATAATTCAGCTAGCTGGATGGGTTCAAACCGTTCGAAAATACGGCTCTATCACCTTTGTAGACTTACGTGACAGATATGGAATCACTCAGTTACTATTTGGAGAAGTAGTAAACGCACAACTTGATCAACAGCCACTTGGTCGCGAGTTTGTTTTGCAAGTTTCGGGGACAGTGATTGAACGCAGTAACAAAAATCTGCAACTGCCCACAGGTGAAATTGAAATTGAAGTGGAGTCGTTTGTTATCCTAAACCGTTCGGCAGTTCCCCCCTTCACCGTTCAGGATGAAACAGATGGAGGAGACGACCTGCGCATGAAATATCGGTTTTTAGATTTACGCAGAGCCCCCATTCGTAAAAACCTGGAGCTTCGCTATGCCGTTAATCGAGCTGCCCGTAACTTTTTACATCAACAGTCTTTTCTGGATATTGAAACTCCGTTTTTAATCAAATCCACCCCTGAGGGAGCCCGTGATTTTGTGGTTCCTTCCCGAATGAATCCCGGACAGTTTTACGCGCTACCACAATCTCCACAAACCTTCAAGCAATTATTGATGGTAAGCGGGTATGACCGTTACTACCAGATTGTAAAATGTTTCCGTGATGAAGATTTGCGCGCCGATCGTCAACCAGAATTCACGCAGATCGACTGTGAAATGGCCTTTGTAGAACAAGAAGATATTCTCAGCATGTTTGAGCGAATGATAAAGTCTATTTTTAAGGAAGTAAAGGGCATTGACTATACAGAAAAAGTGGAACGCATGACCTGGGAACAGGCGATGTGGACGTACGGAAATGATAAACCGGATATTCGATTTGGGATGCCATTACTCAATCTAAAAAAGCCAAACTCGGTTTATCCTGACAAAAATGATAATCGATCGCTGATTGATGGAGCACAATTCAATGTGTTTGATCAGGCGGAGACGGTGCTTGCAATTTGCTTACCCAAAGGAGCTGATTATACCCGTAAACAAATTGATGAATTAACAGAATGGGTAAAGCGTCCGCAAATTGGCCTGAAAGGTCTAGCCTATATCCGATATAATGCAGATGGAACCTGCAAAAGCAGCGTTGATAAATTTTATTCAGAAGAAAGACAACTTGCCCTAGCAAAAGCAGCCGGTGCAAACCATGGCGACCTCATTTTAATTGGAGCAGGGGCAGAAGAAAGAACGCGTAAAGCGATTAGTGAATTACGATTAGAATTGGGAGAGCGAGCTGGGCTTCGTAAACCTGATGAATATAAATTACTGTGGGTACTAGACTTCCCATTATTTGAATATGATGAGGAAGGAAACAGATGGGTGGCTCGTCATCATCCGTTCACTTCCCCCAAGCCTTCACAAATTGAAACCATGATTAGCAATGATCCTGTTATTAAAGATGCCGCTAATTATTTAAATCACCCCTACGCTTCCATTAAAGCAAACGCCTACGACATGGTATTGAATGGTAATGAAATTGGAGGTGGCTCTATTCGTATTCATCAACGTGAACTACAGGAAAAAATGTTCGCAGCGCTAGGCATGGACAAAGAAGAACAGCAACATAAATTCGGATTTCTCTTGGGCGCGTTTGAATATGGAGCCCCGCCACACGGAGGAATTGCCTTTGGATTTGATCGCCTTTGTGCGTTACTAGGAGGTAGTGAAAGCATACGTGATTTCATTGCATTCCCAAAAAACAATGCAGGTAGAGATGTAATGCTGGATGCCCCATCTACCATCGATGAGACCCAACTAAAAGAATTGCAAATTCGAACAGATCTAAAATAAAAGCAATTAGCTTAAAAGAAGTGTACGCAGACAGGCTGCAACTTTTTCTGCATTTGGTAACATCGCCTGTTCCAACCCCTTATTCATAGGAACAGCCGGCACATCGAGCGCTCCTAAAATTTGTACAGGGCTATCCAAAAAAGTGAAACAATCACGAGAAATTCTTCCCGCCAACGCTTCAGCAAAAGAGTTACGCTCTTGCTCTTCTGTAAGGACTAGTACTTTTCCATGCAATTTTACTCGTTCATTAATCAATTGTTCATCCAATGGGTATAATGTTCTCAGATCAATAATTTCAATAGCCCCATCAACGTACTGTGCAGCCGTTAATGCCCAATGCACACCCATACCATAGGTGATTACAAGAGCAGTGCTCCCCTCTTCCAATTTTTCAGTTGATGCCTGCAGCACAATACGCCCTTTACCCAAGGGGATAATATAATCACGATCTGGCTCGGATGTTTTTGCGGCTTCGGTACCCGGAACTTTACTCCAATAAAGTCCTTTATGTTCCATCATTACAACAGGATTGGGATCTAAAAATGCTGCTTTCATTAACCCTTTCATATCAGCTGAATTGGAAGGATACACTACTTTGATCCCTTTCACTGTTAACAAGGTTGATTCAACCGAACCACTATGATAAGGCCCGCCGCCACCGTAGGCACCAATTGGAACGCGTAGAATCATAGGGATAGGAAATTTCCCCAAAGACAGATAACAGCTCTTTGAAAGTTCAGTTACCAATTGGTTAAATCCAGGATAGATATAGTCTGCAAATTGTACTTCTACAATGGGTCGCAAACCGGTTGCAGCCATTCCTGCAGTAGAACCAACGATATAAGCTTCTTGTATGGCCGTATTAAAAACCCGATGATCACCAAATGTATCACCAAGGGTTGCCGCCTCTCTAAATACGCCACCTAATCGTTTGCCAACGTCTTGACCATAAAGAACAGCATTAGGATTATCCTCCATGATTTCTCGTATTGCGAACAGAGCTGCATCTACCATTGGAATTTTTGCAGCGCTGTTCCCTTCACGATTCCCTTTCTCCTCTAGCACTGCTGTTGGCGCGTATACATGTTCTTCTACCGTTATTGGATCTGGATCGGCAGCGGCAACTGCTTTGGAAAATTCTTCTTCAATGAACGCAATTGCTTTTTCTTCTAGTGCATACAACTCAGTTTCGGCAATTCCTGCATTCAATAATTTATTGCGCAGTTTCAAATATGGATCATGTTGTTGATGCTTTTGCCAGTCTTCATCCGTTCGATAGAACTCGCGTCGTACTCCACTGGTGTGATGACCAAGCAATGGGACTTGCGCGTGAACCAAATAAGGTTGTCGATTTTTGCGAACAGCGGTAACTACTTCTTGCAATACTGTATAAGAAGCTGCAAAATCACTACCATCCACTTGCACGCGATTAAGGCCTTTAAACCCTGCAGCATATTCAAAAGCATTCATGGCTCTGGCTTCGGCAGCAGTCACACTGATTCCCCAATTATTATCCTGCACTAGGTAAATGATGGGTAACTTTTTTAATACGGCTACTTGTAATGCTTCGCTTACTTCTCCCTCGGTCATACTAGCGTCTCCCAGCGAACAAATCACTATAGGAGGATCTGCTTTCATAAACGGGGGCAACCCGATTGTAGCATCCAATCCTTTTTTTTGCTGTACAGCTTTCCATTCTTCCCAGTAGTGAATACCGTGCGCAATACCCGTTGTAGGTATTACCTGCATTCCCGTGGCACTGGATTGATGAATGATGGTGGGCTTCCCTTTTCCATTATAGCTAGGGTGACTATAGTACTCTCTTCCGCCAGAAAAGGGATCATCGGCTTTTGCCAATAATTGCAACATCAACTCATAAGGGCTAAAACCTAGACCCAGTAATAAACTCTCATCCCGGTAATAGGGACTCACAAAATCTTGTGGCAATAATTGAAATGCAGCCGCCAACTGAATCGCCTCATGTCCTCTCGAAGTAGAATGGACGTAAGTACAGATAGAACGATTGGACTCATAAGTTGATGCCATCGCCCGCACCTGACACATGTATTCAAAAGCCTTTAACTGTAGGGAGAGGTCTTTCATGAAAGAAAAACTATTGAATAGTCAGTTCAAATAATGAATCATCTTCCAAAAATCCTTCCAAAACATCCCCAGGTTCAACGGGCCCAACGCCGGCAGGAGTACCTGTGAAAACCAAGTCACCGGGTTCTAATGTAAAGTAATTAGAAACGTGTGAAAGAATTTCCTCGAAGCCATAGATCATCGCTGCGGTATGCCCCTGTTGTACTAGACCCTTGTTTTTATACAAGCAGAAATGAATATCACGTTTATTTTTAAATGCAGCCGCGTCTCTCCATTCTCCAATTATTGCAGACTGATCAAAAGCTTTTGCCTTTTCCCACGGCAATCCTTTATCCTTTAATTTTTGTTGTACATCCCTGGCTGTAAAATCAATTCCAACTGTCAATGCATCGTAGATCTGACTTGCTTTTTCGATAGCAATCTGTTTGGCGTGTTGACTAATCCGCAACACTATTTCACACTCATAATGAAGATCCGAAGAAAAAGAAGGGATTGAAAAAGATTTCGCCCCTTGTGCCAAAGCAGTGGAAGGCTTGATAAAAATAACAGGTTCTTGCGGCACTTCATTTCCAAGCTCCTTAGCATGAGCCACATAATTTCTTCCAATGCAGAGTATTTTCATCGTAAAATAATTTATTACTGATATACCTGATTATTGAATTGATTCATTGCCGTAGCGATTCCCTGCGTACCAAAAACCTCTATCGCTTCAACCGAAGCATCAATTTTTTTTTGAACAATCGGCTCTTCTGATTTTTTCCATTTACTCAATACAAAGTCCGCTTGACGACCCTTTGGATAATCATTGCCAATTCCAAATCGAAGCTTGGGATAATCGGTGGTGCCGATTGACTCCTGAATACTTTTTAATCCATTATGGCCTGCGTCACTACCAGAGGGCTTTATCCGAATGCTTTCCAGCGGAATTGCCAAATCATCCACTACTACGAGTAGTTGAGCACATTCGATTTTCTCTTTATCCATCCAGAATTTTACCGCCTTCCCACTCAAGTTCATAAAGGTGGTTGGGCAAATACAAATAAATGTCTTGCCTTTCCATTTAATTTCTGCCTGATAAACGTGCCGTTCCATTTTGAATGAACCCCCGTGTTTTAGCACAAAGGAATACACCACATCAAATCCAATATTATGACGCGTATGTGCATATTCATCGCCAACATTTCCCAAGCCAACAATCAGGTGTTTCATAGACAAGAAGAGGTTCAAAGATCGGCCTTCCCAAACAAAAAACCCGCACCAAAGGATGCGGGTTTATGAAGAGCCTGAAAGGCTTGACTACTTTTTTGCAGCTGGTGCAGCGGCAGGCGCGGCAGCAGCTGGGGCAGCAGCAGCTGGGGCAGCAGCAGCTTCATCTTGCTTCAACTGACGAGTCAGCGTTACTGAAGCAATTGGAATACGGGGTGAGTTCAAAATTTCGTAGTTAGGAACGTTAACATCCTCTACTCGAATATTACCATTCAACTCCAGATTATCTACATTCACTTCAATTTGTTCTTTCAAATACTTAGGAAAGGTTTTAACCTTGAGAGATTTCATTTTAGAAATGAATTTACCCCCGTCTTTAACTCCCTTTGCGTTTCCAACAAAATTGATAGGAATATTGGCAATCACTTTTTTATCCTCAACTAGTTCCAGCAAATCAACATGGATCAACTCCTCGTTGACCTTATCAAATTGCAGATCCTTTAAGATAGTGCGATAAGATTTGCCATCTACTTTTACTTCGCAAAATTGGAAAGTGGGTGTGTACACCAGTTTTCTGAAAGCCGCAGCAGGAGCCGAAAAATTGACCTCCTGAGCACCCCCATAAATTACACCGGGCACCAATTCCTGAGAGCGTAGTTGGCGGGTGGCTGACTTGCCAAATCCGGTCCTCAGTTGTCCTTCGATTGTAATCGTGTTCATGTCTATTTAGTTTTTATGATTCACTTGTCTTTTAGCTGTGAATAGACGAAAAGGCTAGTGATACTTTTATTTTCAAATGCATTCCGGATAGCAACAGCAAAGAGATCAGCAATACCAAGCACTTTGATCTTTGTAGTTTGTTGTTTTACCGGGATAGTATCACATACCACCAGTTCTTCTAGCACACTATTTTCAATATTTTCGTACGCTTTACCACTGAGCACTGGGTGGGTAATCAATGCGCGTACGGATCTCGCTCCTTTTTCCTTGAGCAACCCTGCACTTTTTGCAAGGGTCCCGCCTGTATCACAGATGTCATCGATAATGATCACGTCTTTATCGACCACATCTCCAATCACCACCATACTTGCTATTTCATTCGCCCGTTTGCGGTGTTTATCACAAATCACCATCTCTGCATTGAAATAACTCGCAATCTGCCGGATTCGGTTAGCCGAACCCACATCGGGGGCCGCAAAGGTAAGGTTTTTCAGCTTCAGTTTCTCGATATAAGGGATGAAAACAGCATGGCTGTCCAGATGGTCAACAGGTATGTCAAAATACCCCTGAATCTGAGGGGCATGTAAATCCATGGTAATGACACGGTCAGCACCAGCTGCTACCAACATATTGGCAATCAACTTACTACCAATTGCGACTCGGGGCTTGTCCTTGCGATCTTGTCGGGCATATCCATAATAAGGAATAACCGCAATCACCTTGTAGGCGGAGGCCCTGCGAGCAGCATCAATCATCAGTAGTAACTCCATCAAGTTGTCAGATGGAGAAAAAGTACTCTGCACTAAAAAAATGTAATCACCCCGAACACTTTCTAAAAAAACCGGACAAATTTCTCCATCGCTAAAGCGCTGAATATTGACCTTTCCAAGCTGTGTTCCGAATTGTTTACAGATTTGTTCCGCCAGCTGCTGGGAGCCGGTTCCGGAAAAGATTTTAGCATGTTGCATAGCAGAGTAAATGCGTGTGTGGCACGAAGATATCAATCAGGTAAGACAATTCTTGTTCTGGTAAAAAAAACCTTTACACAGGATTGCCACGTAGCGGTCAATATTTTATACTTGCTCTATGGAAAGCCGAAAATCGATTCGTCAATGGGCCATAGAAGATCGACCCAGAGAAAAACTAATTCGGCTTGGGGTTGAACAGTTAAGTGCCTCTGAGCTCCTAGGCATCCTTTTACAAACGGGTAATCGACAAAAAAGCGCCGTTGAATTGGGCATGCAGCTACTTGAAATGGCCAAACAGAACTTACAGGAATTAGGCAGACTCAACCCTCGCGAAATAGCAGCGATCAGTGGAATAGGCCATGCTAAAGCAGCGCTAATCTGTGCAGCACTGGAGCTAGGAAGAAGAAGACATGCTTCACTACCGCTAGACAAAAAGCAGGTGACCAGTAGCGCAGACATAGCTCAGTTTTTACAAGTACGGCTGCAGGACCTGCGACACGAAGTATTTGCGGTACTTTTCTTAAACCGGGCCAACCGAATTAACCATTTTGAAATTGTGAGTGAAGGAGGAATCACTGGTACAGTAGCTGACCCACGTATTATTCTAAAAAAAGCGTTAGAACAAAATGCCGTAAGCATTATTGTTTGCCATAATCACCCCTCGGGTAATCTAAGGCCAAGCAGGGCGGATGAATTACTAACCCAAAAATTAAAGGAAGCGGCACTTCTGCTCGATATCACCATGCTCGATCACATCATAGTCAGCGACCAGGGGTACTACAGCTTTGCAGATGAGGGGTATATATAACAAAATTATGCCTGCGCAGTGGGGCCCCCAAAATTGAGTGGCAACTGAACTTCCTCCAGATCTTTAATAGCTCCATTAATAGACTCGTATTTCTGGATATTCTCGGTGAGCGCACGCATCAAACGCTTTGCATGCTGAGGGGTCAATATGATACGAGATTTCACTCGACTCTTTGGCGTTCCTGGCATTACATTGACAAAATCAATCACAAACTCTGCGTGGGAATGCGTGATAATGGCAAGGTTTGCATACTCACCCTCTGCTACTTCTTCAGAGATTTCAATATTCAATTGATTAGGATTAGACTCAGGCGTGCTCATTTCTTGTTTTTTGTAAAGATAAAAAAAGAGGGCCCATTAAGGCCCTCTAAATTATTTAAACGATAGATCAATTATCGAGGTCCTAAAAATTTCCAACGCTCATTGAACATGCTACGAGGCCCTACGGGTACAACTGAAGGCTGTAACATCCAATGCTTAATCAATATATCCTTATTGCTCTGAACAGCATTCACACCTGAAGGATCCAAAACAGCACGACGACCATTGGAAGCTGCATATAGAGGAGCCCCAGAACCTGCAGCAGGATTACCACCGGCTGTGGCAGGTAATGCAGGGTCACCATAATAGTTATACAGTTCACTAATCTTGTTAGTTGCTGCATCAAAAGAAATAACAAGACCATATGATCCAAAATAAGTTCCAGCACCAGCGTTACTAAATATGTATCCTGGAATTCCTCCATTGAGGTCATCATTACGTACTACACATTTGTTAGCACTTACAGTAATTAAAGAGTACTGCTGATCCCCAATATAAGTCCACGCGGTTGTATTAATTGCATCAGCAAAAGTTCCACTCATTAAGTAGACACCGTCCCATGGATTTTTTGCACCAATTTCAACAACCAATGATTTTTCAAATGATACCTTTGAATCAGCTGTTACTCCAGTGATAGTGAACCCAAGTGCATATAAACGGCTTGGGTTAAGTACTTGTGCATTAGGTATGAGAATGGAAATCTCCTTTGCAAAGTCGCCAGACGAGAAATTAACGGTATAATTTCCACCCATACCACCCGTCTTGGTCACACCTGAACCAACTAAAGTGTACCAGGTAGATGGCAATTGAAGATAGTTTGGATTGGCAGCGCGAACAGCAGCTGTGTCATCCTTGATAGTTACAGTGGTTGTTTTAGCAAGATCGGAGCTATTAGCAGCATCCTTACGAACATCACACACAACTATTGTTTGAGGAGTGGCGACGAAGTCAATAGGATTACTTTTTACAGTGGCAGGACTGCTTCCTCCTAAGATTTTGACAAAAGTAGCACCCTCGTCTTTCAAAGGAGTAACTTCCTTTTTAATACAAGCGGTGAACCCCAACGCCAAGACCATGAAGGTAAAGACTGATGATTTCATATTCATAGTTGTTTCTTTTAAAGTTGTTTTTCAATTTATTGATCCCACCAAACTTTTGTATCCTGTGTATCACCACCAATAGCAGACGCAGCAGCTGTTACAGCTGTTGTATTTGTTGCATAGGAAGTGGTACCATACGTGTAACGTCTTGGAATTTGACGGCTAGCATTCACTGCATCAGGCGCTGGAGTGAGTACAGGGAAACCTGTTCTTCTCCAAATAGACCATCCGCGCAAACCATCAGGATAAGCTGCGATATATTGCTGAGTAGCAATGTTGCGAATATTTGCACCTGTTCCTGCTGCAGTAGCTAACGCAACACCAGATTGGCTATAATAAGCAGCATCAGGAGCTGAAAGACCCCATTGTGCAAAAGAAACTGCAATACCAACTTGGTAAAGTGCATTCATGTTCTCAGTGGTCCAACCTCTATCAGCAGCTTCAGCACGCAATAAATGTGTTTCCGCAGCAGATACCAAAACTACTGAGCTATTCTGCTGACGATTTGCATCAGAGAGGATACGGGCCCAGTTAGGATTAGCCTGTGTCCATGGATCAACAAATCCACGTACGCGCCCGTATGGAACACCTTGATTAGATGAACCAAAAGCAGATTGACGACCATCACCTAGCGCACCCACAGTAGCTACCATACGATCGCTTTCACCATAATCCTTACGTGTTTCGTACATAGCATACCATGGTGAGCGGAAATTTCCACCAGGATATTTTACTTCAAAATTATCTGTATTAGCAGTGATTGATCCACCCGCATCAGCTAAAGCAGCACGAAACTCACCAGCTGCCCATGCATTTGAAGCTGGGAATCGCTTAGAAACCTGAATTGCTAAACGCATACGGAGGGTGTTTGCCATTTTTTTCCACTTGGCTACATCACCGCCATATAAAACATCACCCGAGATAGAAGAACTGGTATTAAAAGCTGCAACAGCCTGAGTCAGCTCCTGCATACAACCACGATAAATGTTTTCTTGCTTATCAAAAGCAGGTGTTATATCACCTTTCAATGCTTGTGAGTAAGGAACATCACCCCAACGATCAGTAATGGTACTGAAAATGTATGCTTTCAAGATACGAGCCAACTGCGTCATGTTGTTGCTGGTGTTAGTATTGATGATATTCTGAAGATCATTCAAAGATCCAGAATATTCACCCTCAAAGCTTACCTGAGGTATAGAGTACAAAGAGACATCCGTGTACTGTGTTTCAGAAAAATACTGGCAATACAAACCGCCACGGGTTTGAGCACCATATCCACCGATACCCGCTTCAACGTTTGTCAACAAGGCAGATAAAATGGGGGAAGTTGTAGCTGCAGGGTTCACATTCGTATCACCGAAATCCGAAGAGTACCTTTTGCAACCAGTTAATAGAATTCCAAATGCGATTGGAATCAAGATAGTTTTTTGTATGCTGAAGTTTCTCATAGTCATTTCTTTTAAAGTTGAGCTTAACATGATTTATTAGAAGCTGATTTTGAGGTTTGCTCCAAGACCACGTGTACCAGGCATGTTTCCAGCCTCACCGCTAATATTAGAGATCTCAGATGGATCAAAATCATTTGTCTTCGCATAGATCAGGATCGGGTTACGTGCTACGAGAGATAATACAGCACGCTGTGCCCAATTAACTCCCCATTTCTTTATGGGCAAAGTATAACCAACTGAAACTTCACGAAGTTTTACGAAAGTCAGGTCGTAAACATATGGGTCAAAAGTTTTACTGTAGTAGAGGTTGTGGAAATAATCCTGTGCCCCAACATATTTATCAACTTTGTTTCCATTTGCATCAACACCAAATACATGTACTCCACCGCCATTTGCAACTATGTCACGGATTGGATTACCCTTATCATTCAACACAGCAGTACGTGCAGTCAAACCGGAAAATGAACCCCACATGTTAGAAAGTGAGAAGAACTTTCCTCCGATCTGCCAGTCAGCATTCGCATTTAAGATAAAGCCTTTGTATTCAACTTGTGTTTGGAAACCACCTGTATGCTTTGGTAGCGCGCTTCCAAAAAATACATTAGGATCGTTTACGTAAGCACCATTCGCATCAAGAACAGGCTGCCCGTTAATACGCTTGATACCATTACCGAATATTTGACCCCATTGACGTCCTTCTTGGTGTACCATATAAGGCCCTGTACTACCCCAAAGTCCTTCAATCGCGATACGAGTATCGTCTTTCCCATCATCTGAAATAGTGACAACTTTGTTTTCAGATAGGATTCCCCAAGTTGCATTAACCTCCCACTTCAGGTTTTTACCCCAAACAGGACGGCCCATAAACTGAAGGTTATATCCACGCTTAGTAATTAAACCAGCATTTGTACGTAGACTGGTATAACCACTAGCTCCATTGATTGGAATAGAAGTTGGGAAATCTTTATCATCTCCAGTCCAATAGGTCACTGAAGCACCTAATCTGTTTTTCAAGAATCGCAAGTCGATACCAATTTCTTTTTGGCTTGTAACTGATCCGCGAATGTTTGGATCAACTAACTGATCAGGTGTTCCCATCAGGAAGTTCCCATTCCATTGTACAGAACCTACACCGTAGGCAAATCCAGGATAAACATACGTTCCAATTCCGGTAGGAATCTGGCCGAGTGTTGCACGTAATTTACCAAAGCTCAAAGGCTGCCATTTCAATAATTCACTGAATATAAATGAAGCACCCACTGACTTAGAAATGATGAATGATTTTGAAGGAGGCAAATCAGACATCCAGTCCTGACGCAATGTAAAGTCAGCATTCAGGAAGTTCTTATAGGATACGTTACCTGTTGTGTAAATAGCACTGTAGCGATAATCACTACGTGAATTTCCGACACTTGGCTGATCCTTAGAGTTACCAATTGTAAACAAGTTCGGAACATTCAGACCATTCACAGTGTTAGCAGAATTACCCTTGATTAATTGACGAAGGATATCTGTACCACCTGTTGCACCGATTGTGAAATCGCCAATCTTTTTGTTGTAAGTGATTAATAACTCCATGTTTGTACGGTTGGAGTTGGACGTAGAAGTACTATAAGATGCGAGATATCCAGACTGCGTTGCGCCTTGCTGCAAGTCAGATGAAACTGTCTGCTCACTCCATACGTTGTTATTTTGCTTACGGTAAGTACCCTTAATCCTCAAACTCTCACTGATTTTGTAAGAAAGAGAGATATCACCATAATAGCGATCAGTTTGAGTAACAGGCTTTAATTGATCAAAGAAAGAATAGAAATTATACCAATAATTTCCTGCATAAAACTGACGTGTGTTAGAAGGATTGTATGCAGTTGGATTTAAGTGATTCCAACTGGCCATAATTCCGCTAGCAGTACGTACATCCTTCAACTCTTTCATAATACCCATATCCAAGTTGCGGTGGAACCATTGGTTGAAAGAACCGGTAGTTTGGTTAGAATATCCATCATCAAATTGACCTTTAACAATTTGCGTGATATAGTTAAAATTAATTGCTGCTGTTAATTTTTCAGTAACATCTACTGAAGCAATCATACTGAAAGTATTTTTCTTCAGGCTTGATTTAGGAATCAATCCTTTTTGGTCGATATTACCAAAAGACATTCTGATATTAGTATTATCAGTAGCCTTTGAAACACTCACTGAGTTATTCAACATAACACCAGTGTTATAATAATCCCTAGCATTATTGGGTTGTGGCAACAACTTTGCCGTTGTACCAGAGTAACGATTTCCATCATACCAAGAATACCAAGGAATATATTCTTGTCCTACCATGCGAGGGCCCCAGCTGGCATCATCTGCATAGTCATGGTAATATTTGCCATCCAATCTTTTCCAAGACTCTGGATGACCAGGCTGCCATGTGTATTTCATTAAATCGCCAACACCACCCCCTGCATAAGAGTTTTGATAGTTAGGCAATACATAAACTTTATCATTTTGTACACCAAGGTTCACGTCTACTCCAATACCTTTTTGCCCTTTCTTGGCTTTTTTCAATGTCATTACAATCGCTCCACCAGCACCCTGAGGGCCAAAGATCGCAGCTGCAGCAGGACCCTGCAATACAGTTACGTCTTCGATATCATCTAAGTTGATATCGTTAGGGTTAGGAAGGATGGTCCCATCAACTACGTAGAGGATTCCTTGTCCACCGCCAAAACCAGACTCACCACGAAGACGGATACTACCCGTGCTGCCAAGTTTTGCAGAAGACTGACTTCTTACCTGGATACCAGATACCTTACCAGCCAACGCGTTATTAAGGTTTGTTTGGCGAATCGTATTCAATTGCTCAGCAGTGACTACCTGAGCATTGGAAGATACATTACGAAGACTTTTACGGATACCATAACCACTGGTTACAATAACCTCGCCTCCAGCTGCAATTACACGACTTGCTTGAATGCGAACCGTATTGTCGGCTCCAACTGTAAACTCAGTGATTTCTAATCCAGCTCCGGAAACAACCAGAACATCTCCGGCTTTAGCCTGCAAACGGAAAGTACCAGTGTTGTCTGCAGCTACCCCTGTGCGGGCACCCTTCAATTGAACGGAAGCACCAGGAATGGACACTCCATTCTCATCCACTACAGTTCCGGTAATAGTTCGGGTCTGACCAAATGCCAATGCAGTGAAAAGCATTAACATGGTGAACAGTGATGCGAATTTTCTCATGTTGACGTTAATTTTTAAATTTTAACTACGCTGATAGTCAGCTAAAACTGACTCAAATTAAATCCAAAGTTGTGCAATTCAGACACCAAGGCACCACAAATTGCTGCGGCAAGATAACATTTTTTTTAACAAAGAATTAAAATGCTGCATAATTTTTTGGGGGGGCTAAGTGATGGAGTTTCATGGCCATCTGAAGGGAAAACCTAAGTTTAGATGGGGCCCCTTTTGTAAGGCAATCGTATACTACTGATCCTTTGCAAGAAACATGCTTAAATAATTCATTTTCAATAAGTAACATATAATTTGAACCCCTACCGCTATACTGACTGAGCTGATAATTTCCTCCAATTTGGGGCGTAAATGCATAAACCGCTGATTCATAACTATCTGTATCAAAAAATTGGCAGCGAAGGTGGCTTGAGAACCCCGAGCGCCCCCACACATACTTCCAGTCGATAAAAGATAAAAAGCCCTTTGATGCAGGTAGATTATCATTTGAAAGAGAAAAAAGGGAGGTTGACTCAACCCGAATTGTAAACCTAGACTTGTCACCCAGCTTTTTTTGCCATTGGAATCGCCAAACTCTTTTTTGCAAACTTGCCACCGCTTTAATCGGCCCTGGTGCATCAGCTGAGGATACATTATGATCTTTCTGCTCGGCTCTTGCTAAGATTAAGAATTCCTCAGATTTAGTAGGTCGATAGGTTAGCTGAAGCAAGTTCTCCATTCCAACGGAGGGATGATTGATTGTGTAGCGCAACCAGGGAAAACAAAAAACGTCGGCGAAAAGATGCAATTGCAGCTTTGAGAAAGGACTGGCGTTTATACAAAAGAAAAATCCATTTTCATTGGAGGGAAGACTAGACTCGGTAAACGAAGTAGCGTAGAGACTTTGGTATTTCTTACTAAGCATTCGTAGTAGAAGCCCCACATCGAGCTGCTTAGTTAATGACAAGAGTCCGCCAAACAACCCAGCATAGGCCCCTTTTTTATCAATCGCATTTTCAGTAAAAAAATGCCAATTATGTAAATAAAAAGAATAATCTACACTGGCATTCATCCAAAAATTAGAATTTATACTATTTCTATCATACGCTTTTGCTGTTACCACAAGTGGCATTGAAAACTGATAAGCCACGGCATTAATTCCACCTGAACTACTTTTATGATGTAGCGAATAGCGGACACCTGTTGTCCATTGATGAAGATTATTTCGCTTGGAAATTTCTTGTTTGGTTCGATGATACCCATGTGTATTAAAAGAAGTAACCCCCACCATTCCATTGATTGCAGATACGCCATAGTTTGCACTTAGCATTCTTGACGAAACAAAAAAATCTACAGAATGAATTTTACGAACCCATGAGATTGCAGCGCCTCTATGAAAATTAAACTCACCTATACTCCGATAAGGCCTGAACGTTGCACCTTGCTTTTTTAGTAATGCAATCTCAGGTGTTTTTCTAAAGGCAAATGCTTGCCATTGGATTAACCCTTGCCCAAAATTGACTGTAAAATCTCCTAGTATCACATTCTTTATAAACCCCTTGGTTTGCAGCGTAGCATGTATACTCATAAAGTCTACCCCACTACCCACTTTACTATTAACTATTTTTTCGCCTGGATCTTTATCAATAGAAAAGCCCAGTTGAAACACTGGTGAGCGATATCGATATAAAAGTTGCATCCCTACTCCGCTTCCTACCCAATCGCTTGGAATCGTATTTCTATTTTGAATATCCCGTATTCGAAACGTGAGCGTAGATTGTTCCAAGAGTCGATTTTCTAAGACCCAATCTTTTATATTAATAGATTCTATTTTGAAATACGGAATCAAGGAACGTACCAATGCGGGATCCCATCCGGGTATTGATTGCAATTCATAAATATCTTTAAAGTCCCCCATTGCGCTTTTGTACCTAAAAAACTGATCAACTTGCCAAAGGGTGAGTTTCCCAATTGTTCCTAATTGTTCTCGACTGATTCGATTCAAATCCATTTTTTTCATGTGGCCCTTTTCAGTATTTCTATTCCACTCCCCATCATCTAATTCAACAAATGATTCGGGAAGCCAAGAGCCCGACAACTCCAGCTGCTCGGCTGAAACCTGTGCAGAAACAAATACTGAAACACCAATAAAACCGAGAATGAAACTCAAGTGGATTAATAAGATTTTCCAAGAGGCAGTTTTTTTCATTTTATCGGTGTGGGAATTTGAAATGATAATCGAGAAAGTGCTCCAACCATAGGATGAACGCCCAAACCAATTTGCATAGTGAATTGGTTAAACCTAAAAGATGCACACAACATCCACCACTGTGGATCGGGAGAAAATCCCAATTGAACTCTAAATTTCTCACCTGGGAAATAACTAAGGAGTCCCATCCATTCCATGGGGTAGTTCTCGGCTTTTTGCAAATGCAAGATGGCAACCACTTTGCCACTAATATGGAGCTGCGTTCCAGCAAGCAATGATGTATATATTGATTTACTTTTTTGTACTAAAAAGCCCGATTGACTTTCTACAGTAAGGGTAAAACTAGCCGTCAATTTTTCTGATAATTTAGTTTGCAGACCCAATTTTGAAAAAGGCTGCAGCTCTTTTTTATATCCGCGAATTACAATACTAGAAACACCCATCACTACGCCAATGGCAAGTTCGCTTTGAAGAGCACGTGCAACTTGAAAGCTAGCTCTCGACTGCGTGGAGGCCATTAAGCTCTCTACCGAAAACTGGATACCGAAACCAGCACTTTTTTTCTTTGAAAAAAAGTAACCATCAATCTGATTCCAATTGGGCACTTCCAACATTTTTCCAACAGAAAGCACTGCTGCACTCTTCAATGCTAATAGAACGGCAGGATAGTCAAACCCCGTTGTTATTGACTCACCTACAGTGCTATCCAAAAAACCAAGTTGCGCATATTTAAAAGGAGTTTGTGTCATTGACTGACCATGGGTTGGGTTTTCAAAAAGAGCAATCAAGCAGAGTATACCCAGAACCTTAAAGAGGGTTTTTAATGACATAAGACTAGTTTACCTAATCCCACTAACTACCCAAAAGGAGAGTTTTCACTTTTTGTAACGTGAAATCCTGGGAATTGATGCTACTTTTGCGCCATGAAATTGTTGGATGGAAAATTAGCTTCACAAGCGATAAAAGAGGAGCTCCGCCTTTTGGTAGCCCAGCGCGTAGCAGAAGGAAAAAAAGTGCCACATCTGGCAGCGATTTTGATTGGAAACAATGGTGCCAGCGCCACTTATGTGGCCGCCAAAGTAAAAGCCTGTGAAGAAACCGGCTTCAGATCAACCTTAATAAAATTTGAAGACACCAACTCAGAAGAAAGTTTGTTGAAAAAAATTGACGAGCTCAACAAAGACGTAGATATAGACGGCATTCTTGTTCAGCTTCCCTTACCAAGTCATATTGTAGAAGAAAAGATCATCACTGCAATAGATCCAGAAAAAGACGTTGACGGATTTCATCCTATCAACTTAGGCAGAATGGTACAGGGCCAAGCTGGTTTCATACCCGCTACTCCCTATGGCATCATGCTGTTACTGGAACATTTCAAAGTTGATACTGCAGGCAAACATGCGGTGGTAATAGGTCGAAGTAATATTGTTGGGAGACCCCTAAGCATTCTATTGAGTGCAAATACAAAACCTGGTAATTGTACCGTAACTCTCTGTCATTCTAAAACAAAAGAATTGAGCGCTCACTGTCAGCAAGCTGACATCATTGTAGCTGCATTGGGAAAGGCTGAATTTTTAAAGGCCGACATGGTAAAAGATGGAGCAACCGTTATTGATGTAGGAATTACACGAGTAACAGAGGACACAAAAAAATCAGGCTTTCGTTTACTTGGTGACGTTCATTTTGAAACTGTTTCAAAAAAATGTGAATGGATTACTCCGGTGCCGGGGGGTGTTGGACCAATGACCATTGCAGCTTTACTCAAAAACACTTTTCAAGCTTGTGTGAAAAGAAATTAAGCGTACACTAATCAGATTCCCTTCCACGTTAAATTCATATAGTGACAAATTCTACTCATTTACAACTACCCGTGATGGAGCAATTTTATACGCTCCAAGGAGAAGGGTATCACCAGGGAAAAGCCGCCTATTTTATTCGGCTGGGTGGATGTGATGTAGGTTGTGTTTGGTGTGATGTGAAAGAGAGCTGGCCCATCAATGCACATCCACTGGAGAAAATTGATCAAATTGCTTCAACGATTGAAGAAGCAGGTGCACGCATTGCTGTTATAACTGGAGGCGAGCCACTACTTCATCAACTAGGGCCGCTAACATCTTTATTGAAATCAAAAAACATTGCTTGTCATCTGGAAACCTCAGGCGCACACCCGCTTTCAGGTAATTGGGACTGGATTTGTTTGTCGCCCAAAAAGTTCAAAGCACCACTTCCTGCAATTTTAGAATTTGCGGATGAATTGAAGGTGGTCGTTTATCATGAAAGTGATTTTAAATGGGCAGAAGAATTTGCAGCGCAAGTTAAACCTGCCTGTAAACTGTATTTACAACCAGAATGGTGCAAGAGAGAAAAAATCACCCCACTTTGTATTGAATACCTGAAAAAAAATCCAAAATGGGAGCTCAGTTTACAAATTCATAAATATCTGGACATACCATGATCAGATTGCTTTTGACATCTCGTACTATTTTACTTTTCCTTTTTGTACAATCGATTTGCTATGCACAGGAATATCGACCTGAAAAAGTGGGCAAGAAAGCGGTACAGCTCTATGAGAAAGCATTTGAGAAAGCATCGCAGAACGAAACACGTGAAGCCATTTCTTTTCTTCAACAAGCAACCGAAGCTGACGAAAATTATGCAGATGCGTGGATTGCTTTGGGGCGGATGCAGTTGGAAATAAAAAACTATCCCTATAGTTTGGTTTGTTTTAGAAGAGCTCAATACATAGACCTCAATTATTTTAAACCGCATCTACAATCCTATGCGACAGGTTTAGCAGGTTCGGGTGATTTTCAAAAAGCGTTGGAGACAATTACGAAATACATAGACCAGGTTAAACCAACAGGTGCTCAACTTGAGTTAGCACTTTCGCGTAAGCGCTCCTATGAATTTGCCAACCAACTAGAAAAGGAAGCGCAAGCTGAAAAAAGCACTACCGTATTTGCTCCAAAAAATCTAGGCCCATCTGTCAATTCAAAAATGTCTGAGTACCTGCCCTCGCAAACCATTGACGGCACACAACTTTTTTATACACGTCGAGTTGATATATACAATGAAGATTTTTATGGCAGCACGCGCGTTAAAAACAGTAATTGGGAGAGCGCACAACCATTAAAAGGTTCACTCAATACTCCTCAAAGTGAAGGAGCCATGATGATTTCACAAGATGGGACGCTGCTTGTATTTACGGGTTGCTATAGATCGGATAGCTATGGAGGTTGCGACCTTTATATTTCCACTAAAACCAAAGAAGGTTGGTCGGCGGCAAAAAATTTAGGACCTCGAATTAACTCAGAACAATGGGAATCGCAACCCTGTCTTTCTCCCGACAAAAGAGAATTATACTTTGCAAGCCGCAGATCAGGTGGATATGGAGGAAGTGATCTTTATGTGAGCAGGTTACAAGAAAACGGTCAATGGGGAGACCCCATCAATTTGGGTCAAACTGTAAATAGCCCGGCGGACGAACAGTGCCCGTTTATCCATGCAGACAATCAAACCCTTTATTTTACATCTCCTTATTGGCAGGGCTATGGCGATGACGATTTATTCTTAGCAAGAAAACAAAACGATGGCAGTTGGTCTACTCCCAAAAATTTAGGTTACCCAATTAATACCATCGATCGCGAGGGAACCTTATTTATCACAGCCGATGGGAAAACAGCCTATTATGCCAGTGAAAGAAAAGACAGCTATGGAGGTCTTGATCTATACAGTTTTGAATTAAAAGTATCGATTCGTCCCTTTGATACTAGATGGGTTACCGGCAAGGTAACAGATAAAAAAACTGGCAAAGGTATCGCTGCTACGCTGGAACTAACTGATCTAAGTACAAAACAAATTATTTCGAAAGTAAAAACTGATTCACTAGGCAATTATTTACTGACGCTACCAACCGGCCGCGACTATGCATTTACTGTAAATCAAAAAGGGTACTTATTCAACTCAGATCAATATTTTTTAAAAAATGGAACAATCGACTCTGCTGCCATCAAGAATATTGAGCTGCAATCCATTGAGCAAGACGCCCGAATTGTACTAAAAAATATTTTCTTTGAAACAAATCGATTTGAATTAAGCCCTACCTCGCAAACTGAGTTAGATAAACTAGTTATACTTCTTACAGAAAATCCTACGCTGCGAATAGAAATTAGTGGACATACCGACAATGTTGGAAAGGCAGAAACCAACTTGTTATTAAGCGACAATCGAGCTCGTTCCGTAGTAGAATACCTTGTTTCAAAAAAGATCGACACAAAACGGTTGATACATAAAGGGTATGGACTAACTAAGCCAATAGCCGACAACAGTACGGAAGAAGGAAGAGCCCAAAACAGAAGAACAGAAATGCGTGTCATCGGACTCTAGTATTCTCAAATAAGGTCCTATATACTTGGGAGAAAAGCTACCATGAACTCCCAACTCCCTTATCAAATTGCACTTACCCTTTTAGTCGGCATAGGTCCAGCTCGTCTACGCCCTCTTCTATTAAAGTTAAACGCAGCACAGTTATTTCAATCCCCCCTCGATCATCTACGAAATATTGATGGTGTCAATGCTCGACTCTTAGAAGCGATACGCTCTTTTGACAACTGGAAGCGGGTAGATCTAGAAATAAAATTTATTGAAGAGCATAAAATAAATACCTATTTTATCAGTGATGAGAGTTACCCAGCTCGACTAAAAGAGTGCACCGATGCACCTTTATTATTATACGGAAAAGGAAAGGCTGATTTGAATGCAAAGCAGATCTTGGCAGTGGTGGGAACGCGCGCAAACACAGAATTAGGTAAAAAATTTACTAATGAACTTATAGAATCATTACAGTTTTCAAATATCACGATAGTAAGTGGGCTTGCCTATGGAATAGATTCTATCGCACACACGCAGGCATTGCAACAGCAGCTTCCTACGATTGCAGTTCTCGCACATGGGTTAGACCGTATCTATCCATGGGTGAATAGAAATTTAGCCAGAAAAATTATAGAGCAGGAAGGCGCTTTACTAACAGAGTGTAGACATGGTGAAAAAACAGACACTTACCTTTTCCCTAGGAGAAACCGAATTGTGGCAGGCCTTTCAGATGCAACACTAGTGATTGAAAGTGCTCAAAATGGGGGTAGTTTGATAACAGCAGAATTAGCGTGGAGTTATAGCAGAACTGTTTTTGCAGTTCCAGGTAGACCCAGTGACCAAAAAAGTAGCGGTTGCTTGCAATTGATCAAAAATCAAAAGGCACAACTCATTACAGGTGCGCACGATATCTTGTATTGGATGGGTTGGACCAAAGAGGTTGAACAAATAAATAGTCTAGAAAACAAAAAAAATAAACTCAAAGAAGGAAGAAACAATGATGAAAACAAAATCCTGCATCTGTTTTCTGACCAAGACTCTTTACATTTTGAAGAAATCCAGCAAACAACCGAATGGCCAACCTCCAAGTTAGCGGAGATCCTGCTTAACCTTTCGTTAGCAGGCTTGATTGTATCTTTGCCTGGCAACCGCTTTCGGTTAGATTGAATCTTTAAAAATGAAAAAACAGGTACTTGCACTTTTAGTTTTTTTGAGCAGTAGCCTGCAATTCGTTTTTGCACAACCTTGTACCACCCTCGGGCAAACACCTTCCACCGCATTTCCTGTTTGCGGTTCCACTGTTTTTACGCAAAACAGTGTGCCCATCTGCTCTTCAAACAGTCTTTATGTACCGGGATGTTCCGGTGATGGGGCTAGTTATGAAAACAGAAATCCATTCTTTTATCGATTCACTTGTTATCAATCAGGAACCTTAGGATTCACTATCAATCCGCTGGCAGCAAATGAAGATTATGACTGGCAGCTTTATGATATAACAGGACGGAACCCAGATGAAATATTTACAAATCGAAATATTATTGTCACCGGAAACTGGGCGGGAACTTATGGTCCTACGGGCGCCTCCGCTACTGGAGTTAATTTTATCCAATGTGCATCAGACCCAGCTGCGGGTGCAAATACATTTGCAAGAATGCCAGACCTAATCATTGGACGTGAGTACCTTTTATTAATAAGTCATTATACAAATACACAAAGCGGATACACGCTCACCTTTTCCGGAGGAACCGCCGTTATCACCGATCCACTACTTCCAAAATTAAGTACAGTTAAAGCCGATTGTGATGGAAAGGTGTTGCGACTAAAGCTTAATAAAAAAGTGCGTTGCAATAGCTTAACCTTAACAGGAAGTGAATTTAGCCTGGCCCCTGCTGTAACCACGGTGATTAGCGCACAACCTGACTCTTGCACACAGGCTTTTGATTTTGACGAACTCACATTGACACTTGCAGCCCCGCTCACAAATGGCAATTACGAATTGATTATCAATAACGGCACAGATGCAAATAGCCTATTGGATATTTGTGGAAGACCAATCCCCCCAGGTGACAAATTGACTTTCACCTATTTTGTTCCTCAACCCATATTTGCCGACAGCATTGGAAGAAGAGGTTGTGCCCCCGACTCAATCAATCTCTTTTTTCCAAAGAGAATACTATGCTCCAGCATTGATCCAGCAGGAACAGATTTTTTGGTAACCGGCCCTTCCGTGGTTTCCGTTAGAGCTGCAGGAGGTAATTGTATTAATGGCAAAACTGACTTTGTCACTATCAAATTCAACCGACCTATTGAAAAAGGAGGCACCTATCAACTATTGCTTAGAGCTGGAACAGATACAACAGTTTTAGTAGATGAATGTGGTTTAGCAACCCCATTACAAACTGTATCATTCAATGTTGCAGATACAGTAAATGCTACATTCAGCTACAATGCAACTTTAGGGTGTCAAAAAAATACATACCTCTTTTCACATCCCGGAGGAGATGGCATCAATAGTTGGAAATGGACTTTTAATTCAACCACTGTAAATACACAAACACACACGATTGATTTTCCTTCCAGCTCTACTAATAATATCGCTTTAATAGTAAGCAATGGAATTTGTGCTGATACTGCCTCCGCACAACTAGTCATCAATAATCAGGTGAAGGCCAGCTTTACGATTGCGGACAGTATTTTATGCCCAGAAGACAAGCTTACAATCACCAATACTAGTACAGGAATAATTGATAGCTGGCTTTGGCGTTATGACGCACTCACGACCAATACACAAAAAGATCCGCCCCCTTTTCAATTTCCCAATATCAATGTAGAAAGAACCTATCGTGTCCGTTTAATTGCCGGCAATCAAACGTTGCGCTGTATGGATAGCACCGAAAAGATTATTCGGGTACTCAACCATTGTTTAATTGAAGTCCCCACTGCATTTACGCCTAATAATGATGGGCTCAACGACTGGTTTAGCCCACATAATGCACTAAAGGCGATCAACTATAACTTCCGCGTTTTTAATAGGTGGGGGCAACTTGTATTTGAAACACGCAACTGGATGGACAAATGGGATGGCCGTATTAATGGGCAGCCTCAAGGAACAGGTGTATACGTATGGGTTCTTTCGTATACACATCGCGACACGGGGAATCCTGTTTTCAGAAAAGGTACAGTTACCTTAATCAAATAGCCAATTTTTAGATTTTGCCTAATTTGTCTGGGCAGCGTATCTTTGCACATGGCGACAAAAAAATCTTCCCCTGCTTTTACTGAACGCTTCTTTGGCGAAGGACTGACCTTCGACGATGTATTATTGATGCCCGGTTACAGTGAAATACTGCCCCGAGAAGTTGACATTCGTAGTAAACTAACTCATTCCATCACGCTTGATGTACCGCTGTTATCAGCAGCGATGGATACTGTTACAGAAGCTTCTCTAGCCATTGCGCTGGCGCGCGAAGGGGGCCTCGGCATCTTGCATAAAAATATGCCCATTGAAAAACAAGCTGAGCAAGTAAGAAAAGTAAAAAGAAGCGAAAGCGGCATGATCATTGACCCCTTGACGCTACTAGAAGAAGCCACTATCGGGGAAGCATTAAAAATGATGCAGGAAAACCGCATAGGGGGTATTCCGATTGTTGACAAAGCCGGTCTGTTAACAGGAATTCTAACTAACCGTGACTTACGGTTTGAAAACAACCCAAAAAGAAAAGTCAGCGAAGTGATGACATCAAAGGATTTGTATACCGCTCCTGAGGGTACCGATCTTAAAAAGGCTGAACAACTTTTTAAAAAAACAAAAGTGGAAAAGTTGCCCATCATTAACAAAAAGGGGAAACTAGTTGGTCTCTTTACCTATAGTGATATTTTAAAATTGAAAAGCAATCCCAATGCAGTAAAAGATGGTTTTGGTCGATTACTAGTTGGAGCAGGCGTTGGAATTACAAAAGACTTGTTGGATCGTGTTGCTGCTTTACATCATGTTGGCGTAGATGTTATTGCTATAGATAGTGCACATGGTCATAGCAAGGGAGTAATCGAATCCGTAAAACTGGTAAAAAAACAATTTAAAAACTTACAAATCATTGCAGGAAATGTAGGAACCGCTGCGGGTGCAAACGCCTTGGCAGCCGCTGGCGCAGATGCAGTAAAAGTGGGTATTGGACCTGGCTCTATTTGTACCACACGTATTGTAGCAGGCACAGGCGTACCTCAGCTCACAGCAATTATGGAAGCGGCTCATGCACTAAAGGGAAAGAATATTCCTGTTATTGCGGATGGTGGAATTCGATACACGGGTGATATGGTAAAAGCATTGGCAGCAGGAGCAAATTGTGTGATGATGGGAAGTGTATTTGCCGGCACCGAGGAAAGTCCGGGTGAAACAATAATCTACGAAGGAAGAAAATTCAAAACCTATAGAGGAATGGGTTCGTTGGGTGCCATGTCCACTGGAAGCAGTGATCGTTATTTTCAAGATCCCGAACAAGATGTCAAAAAATATGTGCCAGAAGGTATCGAAGGGCGTGTCGCATACAAAGGCAATCTGAAAGAAGTTGTTTATCAATACACAGGAGGTTTGCGAGCAGGGATGGGCTACTGTGGAGCCCGCAACATTGCTGCATTGCAAAAAGCAACGTTTATTAAAATCACCAATGCAGGAATGCATGAAAGTCATGCCCACGACATTGACATCACCAAGGAAGCGCCCAATTACAGCAGAAAGTAAGTAGCTTCAACACTAGAAACTGTTGTGATGCGTACTCGATCCCTGCTTTTATCAATCACCAGTGGTGTTTTGGCCTGGCTGGGATGGCCTGGTTCTCCATTCGGCCAACCCATATTGCTATTTATTGCTTGGGTTCCGCTGCTTTTACTTTCTAATCTTGAAAATTCTTCTCGTCGATTTTTTCTATTGTGTTATGGGTCGATGCTGATTTGGAACTTGGGCACTACTTGGTGGATTTGGAATGCCACTGCACCCGGAGCTGTTGCGGCCTGGCTAGCAAATAGTTTACTCATGTGTATTCCTTGGGTAGGTTATCACTGGTTATCCAAAAAAGTAAAGCCCTTGTTAGCTACGTTGGGGTTGATTTGCTTTTGGATGAGTTTTGAATATTTACACTTACAAGACTGGGGACTAAGTTGGCCATGGCTCACCATTGGAAATGGACTTGCTATACATCCAGAATGGATTCAGTGGTACACTTTTACCGGCGTTGCGGGTGGAACGGCTTGGATACTATTTGTGAATATTTTCTTCTTCCATCACTGGCTAAGTAACCAGCAAATAGTTGGAAGAAAAAAAATTCATTGGTTGATTCTTGCTTTTTTTATTGCGCTTTCCCCCATTTTAATTTCTTCGTATTTATCAACCAGAAAAATTGAGACACAAGAGATACAAAAAGAAATCATCATCGTTCAACCTAACATTGATCCCTACGAAAAAATCACAGTAGGCACAGAACAAAAACAATTAGATATCGCCATCAGTTTATCAAAAGAAAATCTAAATGATAAGACGGTACTTTTAATTTGGCCTGAAACAGCGCTATATAGTCCTTATGGCTATGACGAAGATAAATTGAACTCAACGGAACAACTTGAACCCCTGCGAGCATTATTATCAAACTATCCTGGCACCTCCCTATTCACTGGTATAGAAAGTTACAGATGGGTTAATGAAGCCACTCCCTATTCCAGAAAGACTACTGATGGCCTGTCTCAATTTGAAGCTTACAATGCGGGTGCATTAATAGATCAATTTGGCACACATGACTTTTATCATAAATCTAAACTAGTGCCCGGCGTTGAAACACTTCCTTGGTTCCTACGCTTTATGGATAGCTGGTTTGAAAAATTTGGAGGAGTAACTGCTGGTTATGCCAAACAAAACGACAGAAATGTGTTGGAGGAAAAAAATGGAATAAAATTAGCGCCCGCCATCTGTTATGAAAGCATCTATGGTGATTTTTTACGACACTATGTAAAAAAGGGAGCTAATCTTATTACAATCATCACCAATGACGGGTGGTGGAAGAATACGCCAGGACATATTCAACATTTTCATTATGCAAAACTGCGCGCGATCGAAACTGGTTGCTGGGTAGCACGTAGTGCCAATACAGGTATTAGTGGTTTTATTAATCCAAAAGGCGCTGTAATAGAAGCAAAAGGGTATGGTGAAGCGGCTTCCCTAAAACAAACGATTTCACTTACAACCAATGCTCCCACGTTTTATGTACAACACGGCGACTGGCTATTTCAATTAATGCTATCACTAACAATAATTATTTTGCTGAATTCGTTGTTCCTAAAATTTCGCCAATAGTACCTATTGGTTGAAAGAGGGTTCGTAATTTTATATTCCTGCATGAAGAAGTACCTGCTTGTTGTCACTTTGGCACTACTATTGTGTCCTGCCCTTTTTGCTGCGCATATAAAAGGCGGCTTTTTCACGTACCAATACCTAGGTCCTGGTACCGGCACAAACCTGCGCTATAAAATAACATTGACCGTATACATGATCTGTAATCCCAGCACTGGTCAATTATCCAACCCAATCAATTTTTCATTTTTCAATGCAGGAACAAATCAATTCATCAGAACGGAGAGCGTAGCAATCACTAATCAGTACACATTAAGCAAAACATATGACGAGCCCTGCATAACCGGAAATGAAGTGGGATGCAAATACACCATTGTTGTATACGACTTAGCATCCGTTGAACTTCCGCCACTTGCGGACGGTTATATTGTTTCCTATCAACGTTGCTGCCGTATAGCTGGTATCAATAACTTGGTTAATAGCGGAACCGTTGGGAATACCTTCTCTATTAAAATTCCCGGAAGTAGTGCTCCACAAAATGCGCAAACCAATAGCAGCCCTCGTTTTTTAGTAAATGACACAGCTGTGGTGTGTCAGAACAGTTATTTTCAATTAAACTTTTCTGCAACTGACCCCAATAGTGATTCACTAAGCTATCAGTTTTGTGAAGCCTACGAAGGAGCCTCACAATCCGCTCCTAGCCCAGACGTTGCCTCTAACCCACCCTATAATACTGTTCCATATGCTCCCTTGTTCAGTGGGGGTCAGCCATTGGGCAGTGGCGTCACAATCAATCCGGTTACCGGCGTAATAAGTGGTATTGCACCTACCATGATTGGGCAATACGTAATCTGCGTCTGCGTAAACGAATATAGAAACGGTGTGCTCATTGCTACCACACGAAAAGAATTACACCTGGAAGTAAGTGATTGCAGTCCACTAAGAGCGCAACTCAATCCTCGCCCCTCTTATTGTGATGATCTTGACGTCAATTTTCAAAATGACGCAACTGGCAATCCTTCAAATGCACAATATCTATGGAACTTTGGTGATCCGGCTACTGGAACAAATAACACGTCGACACTTGCTACAACCAATCACTTATTTTCAGCTCCCGGAGATTATACAGTCAAATTAATGGTCACGCTTCAAGGTATTTGTACAGACAGCACAACGACTGTGGTAAGAGTTTGGCCAGGATTTTATCCAGGTTTCACTACCAGCGGAATATGTGTACTCACCCCCTATCAATTTACAGATACCACTCGTGCTACGTATGGTACAGTAGACTATTGGCATTGGAACTTTGGTGACAACACAACACTTGCAGATACAGCAAGAATCCGTAATCCGCAATGGAACTTTACGAATCCAGGACCCGCTACTGTTACATTAGTAGTGAGCACTAGCAAAGGATGCATTGACACGGTTCAGCAAAATATAAATGTATTGGATAAACCAACCATCACGTTGGGCTTCACAGATACCCTGATTTGTCAATACGACTCAGTACGACTTTCTGCAGCGGGTAATGGCAACTTTACTTGGTCGCCGAATTATAATATTCTTAATCCAAACACAGCTACCCCTATCGTACATCCCATGAATACAACATGGTATTACGTAAATCTGGAAAATGCAGGGTGTGTTAATAGAGACTCTGTTAAAGTCAATGTAACAACCGGGGTTTATATCAATCAAATGGCAGACACTACTATTTGCCAAGGAGATACCATCCGGTTAAGAATTACTTCTAATGGGTTGCAATACACTTGGACACCTGCGTCAAACCTTGACAATGCTGCTATCCAATCCCCCTTAGCAGTAACAACTACTACCACCACCTATCAAGTTACTGGCGTGATTGGCAGTTGCTCTGAAACTAAACAAATTATTGTACGAACAGTTCCCTATCCAATTGCAAGACTTTCACCAGACACCACCATTTGTTTTAATACGGCTGCACAATTACGTGGCAGTAGTAACGGACGAAGTTTTGTTTGGACGCCAACTCTTTATTTGAATAACCCTGCTAGTTTAACGCCTATTGCTCGCCCTCCAGCAACACAACGCTATGTGCTTGCTGTTTACGACAATCAGGGTTGTCCCAAACCTGGTCTTGACACCGTCATTGTAACTGTTCTTCCCGAAGTGGTTGCCTTTGCAGGTAGAGATACTACTGTAGTAGTTGGACAACCCTTGCAACTTAATGCAAGTGGGGGTACAAGTTATAGCTGGAGTCCTTCAACCGGACTATCCTCTACTACAATCCCCAATCCGATTGCAAACTATACGGTGGGCAGCAACCAGATTCGATATCGCCTTATTGCTAGAGATATTGCAAATTGCGCTGATACTGCTTTCCTGAATGTGCGTGTTTTTCAAACTGCACCCAGTGTATTTGTTCCTACAGCCTTTACTCCTAATAGTGACGGAAAAAATGATGTCATCAAACCCATTTTAGCGGGAATCAAAGAATTAAAGTATTTCCGCATTTTCAATCGCTGGGGACAATTAGTTTTTGAAACCCAACAAGACGGCGTTGGATGGGATGGTAAAGTAAATGGCCAAACACAGGGCACCTATGTATTTGTATGGACCGTCAGTGCAGTAGATTACTTAGATCAACCTTACTTTTCAAAAGGTTTGGTGACACTTATTCGCTAAAGAACTAACTTGCTCTTCTAAGTTTTACGCTATGTCATCCATTGTTTTTATTACAGGCGCCACTTCCGGATTTGGACAATCCTGTGCTCGAAAGTTTGCTAGTACGGGGCACAAATTAATACTGAATGGAAGAAGAAAGGAAAGACTCGAAGCGCTAGCTACAGAATTAAAAAACAACTATCAAACTGAAAGTTTCATTCTTCCGATTGATGTAAGCAATCAAGAAGAAATCACAACAGCTATTGCAAATCTTCCCTCCGCATGGACCCAGATTGAAATACTAATCAATAATGCGGGACTTGCTGCAGGCAGAGATTATTTTGAAGAAGCCAACCTGGACGACTGGAATCAGATGATCGATACGAATATAAAAGGCTTTTTATACGTTTCGCAGGCAGTAGCCAAATGGATGGCCGTTCATCAAAAGGGACATATCGTAAATATAGGCTCAACTGCTGGACAAGTAGTATATGAAAAAGGAAATGCCTACTGCGCTACCAAATTTGCAGTAGATGCACTTAACCAATCCATGCGCATTGATCTGCTCCGTCATGGAATTAAAGTAACGGCAGTTAATCCGGGTGCAGCAGATACAGAATTTTCGCTGGTTCGCTTTAAAGGAGATGCCAACACCGCGACCAAAGTGTATGATGGACTTAAGCCTCTTTCCCCGGATGATGTGGCCAATGTAATCTATTATACGACAACTCTTCCCTCGCATGTATGCATCAACGATTTAACAGTTACCTGCGTACAACAAGCAGACTCTGTTTATTTTCATCGCAAATAAAATGGCGAGAATCTACTGAGCTAGCGAGACCCGTACTTGTAAACCAGCCCGAGTGTTCGTAATAGGGAATGCACTACTGATTTTAGGAATATTTCGATTTTGCTCAAAGTAGAGTTTCATACTGATTTTATTATTGAGAACGTAGTCAATAGACGGTGCAATCCGAATTACCTTTTGTCCTCCAGTGCCAAATGCTGTTCCCTGATCCAACTTTGAATTAGCCGTAGCATCATCACGCAAACTAAAATCCATTCGAAGCGTCACGTCATTATCTAGCTTCATTCCATTTTTCCCAATACGAATATCACGAAGCAGAGGCATTCCTTTTTTTCGCCAATTCAATCCAAAGGTCACCTCAGTAGAACGATTTTCAGCTAACTGGTAATCAATTAAACTCAAACTCAATTGACGACTTTTTCTAAATTCAAAACGTGTCTGCAACTGATTAGTAAAAGTCATATCAATTTCGATCAGTGGCTCAAATGCTTCCTGAATTGTAATGTTAGGAATCAAGAAATAAGGAATAAAATTACCAGTGAGCGTATCTTTAAAAGAAGGATATCCTACTCGTAATGGATCAGTAAATAAAAGGGCCGTATTAAAGCTGTTCATGGAAAAAGTACTTTTATACCCATGACGAATTGAAAAGCTGGAAAATATTTTGTCTAATCCAGGAAGTTTTGAAAGTCCATTGTAGGTGAGTGTCCAATTTGGCTTTGGTATCAACGCACTAAATGGGTTATGACGAAGTGAAGGGTTGTTATTACCAAATAATTTGACCGAAGTGGGATCTTTATCGGTATAAGCCGCAATAAAAGAGGGAATCACTACATCCTGCGCATAGCGGCCATATCCTTTATAGTATCCATCTGTACCCACTCCACCGCTCTGATAAGGATTTAGTACCCCCAGTTTTGAAGAGAGGATTTTACGATTAGCCTCAAACTGTTTGAAAGTAGCTGACACCACATTTGGATCAAACGAAGTAAATAACGTCTGGTAGGAAATATAACTGATGCTGAAACTTCCCAATGCATAAGGATTCAAGCGAGTTAGTCCTGCAAATCCAGTTGTATCCTTGTACAATTCACTGTACTGCTTATCAAAAGTTTTATCCAGCGAAAGATCAATGTTGAAGTCGCGGAAAGGACTAACCTGCGCACTAATAGACAATCGCTGATTATAGCGCTGTTGAATCATTGCACTTACCAACGAATCGCGAGAAAGTAGTCCCTTTTGACCAAATCGATTAATCCAGCTGGTATCGGGTTGGTATCCGAATAGGTACGCAAACCCAGGTTGATGACTTCTAAAGTTCATTCCCAACAATTGCGTACTATCCATATAGCCCGGCAGCGTAGTACCAAAATCTTCTGTGTATTGGATGGCTGTTCGTTTTAATGCAGTTGCAAAATTTAATGCTACCCCTGCAAAGCCCCCAATCTCGCCCTTCTGCTTAGGAACTTTCTCTCGAGGCTCTTTAACTTTCTTAATTTTTCTTTTTTTGATTTTAATAATCTTTCCGTCTTTATTTCGAATGGTATCGTAGCGGAAGCGTAGTGCAGTAGGCGAGAAAATAGTAGGAAGAGAAGACACGGGGTCACGCTTTTGTCCATCAACATATGTATTATCACGCGTGGAGTCTGCTTTAGCTGCTGGCGCTTTCCCAAACACATCTGGGCTAGGTACCCCGCTGTTATCACCACCCTTGGCTCGAGATGTTTTAGATTTTGAGCGCCCCGGTTGTGTCGATTGCTCAGTTACCCTACTTTCTCTGGTATTTCGGCGAACCCCCATTCCGTTTTGCAAGGCACGCAATGTTTTATTTTTATTGTAGAGTTCTTCCCACTTTAATTCACCATTGAGCGTTTTTGTTTGCGTATTGGATAATTTATTTCCTAATTCTTTGGCGAGCAAGGAAGCGGCAAGCCAATTGTATTTTGAATTATACCCGGCACGCAGGGTTGTCCAATCCAACAAAGGAATTTTATTGGTAGGTACATTATAATTTAATGTGAAGTCCTGCTGATAGTTAGTAGTGCGCCCTCCACGGAAAAAATTTGTACGAATAGAATCCTTTTTGAAATCAGTATCAATCCGTCCGGGTGGCTCGTCAATTCGTGCATTATTAGTTGCAGAAAAATCCATCGCAAGAGAGCGTGTCAAGTTCCACTGCAAAACATAATAACGATCAAAAATGAAATATTTATTATACGTCTCGGGTATTTTGTAAGGTCCACCACCCACATTGCGAGGACGCGTAGCACCAAATTGTCTAAATACATCTGCGCGCATGGAAACCTGTGCGGGTGCGTAATTAAAATTAAAATCTCTAACCAGTGCCAACCATTTAGAATTGGATTTAATAAATCGCTTAAACGGCTCAACTGTTTTAGCAGGTGGTGCATACGTATAACCAACTACCCCACGTGTTCTTCTTAATTCATCTTGCTCAATCAATGGATTATGAGACAGGGTTTGAATATAAGAGTAGGAGAAGTCAAGATTGCTCGCACTCCACGGCGTCAACTTCTTTCCTTCTGGTTTAATCTTTTTTACATTCGTTAAATTGACCGTTTTTATGGAAGTCACATCTTGTGCATCTGTACGAATAGAATCTCTTTTATCTGGCGAAGTGGTCTTTAACTTTCTCTTTAAGTCAATATCTAGATCGTAAGGATCATATTCAGGAGTGCTTGCACGTTGACTGAAACTGGCATAAAATGGAATTTGCATCCCCCAGTTTTTAGGTAATAATTTACCAGCTTCCATCGTCAATGAAGCATCCGCAGTAAATACATCTTCACGGCTCCGCTCATTCACGCGTTGTTCTAATGTTCCAAATCCTCGTGAACGGGCAGACCCAGAAACAGACAAGGTACCCAAGTCAGCCAGTTTAATATCAGTTCGAGCAAGTGCAGCCCATCCTCCTTTTTCATCAAGTTGCTGCAAACGCATTTCATTGAACCACACTTCCGCACACAGCGACTCTTGCCCCGTATTTTCAACACCGAGTAATACACCCCTCACCTCGCCTAAATTTGGATTGCCCATAATTGCATAGGTGCGTCCATTCGACAAGGTTTCTTTGTAGTAACGAGAAGGAGGAATACCTGCTCTATTTCTGCGAATTTTTAATTCCATTAAATCCTGCAAGGATAAATCGAGATTATTTTCAAATGGCCAAATACGAACGCTGTCGCGTTCACCAAATTCCGTTCGCTTGAGTGGAATTTTTACTTCGTAATAATTTCCATTGAAATCATTTCCTATTCGCACCACTGCATTGATATCACCGGGGCGTAGTGGCTCTGCCCCCTCCACAGATTCGGCATGGATGAACATTTCTAACTTTCCATACTGACGCATATCCATGTTCATAGTCTTGAATACACCCCTTGCTTCCTGATAAGGCATTCCACATACCTGCATACTCAGCGACTGCTCGTTCATCAAAAGCGGCACATTGTTGTTGCTCAATTGCTGTTGTCTTTCTATACCAGGTGGAATTCGATAGATAATCGGTTGTCGTTGGTCGTTTTCTTCTACATTGACCGACAAAATATTGACATTGGTATAGTCAGGAATGGGAAGTGATGTATAATTACCAGTAGTATCAATTTGATTGCGGAATCTTCTCCACTGATTGCGTACTAATTCCAGTTTTCCAAAACGTAGCACTACAGAATCTTCAAATCCTGTTACGAACATGCGAATGAAACGAATCGACTTGAAGTCGGGAATATTTCCAATTTTTTGCTGAAACTGTTCAACCGGAATACGGAATAAATACCACCGTTCGGTTCTCGTTTGACCATTTGCCAAAGTGACCGTAGGAGTTCGAATATCTGTGATAAAGTTTGCACCTGCGCCCATGTTTGGTAAAATATCCACACGATACTGGAAATATTCCTCTGCTTCATTCATGGTGTTATCCCGGTTGAGTTCCTCAGCATCGGGATACTGTGTAAAGGCACTGACAAACTGCGTATTGTTTCCAGCTATCGGTGAATTACCATGAGGATTGTTGATGTTCTTATAGCGACGTAGAATACCTGCATTTTCCTGATCAAAACTATTATCTCGATAAGGCTTGAAATTGTCACCAGAAGGATCACGGAGTGCTTGTTGATACACTGCAGATCCTGCACCAAAATTGGTACGAAGTAAATTAAGGTAACTACTAAACTTTTGCTGCTCTTCTTCATCCGTTAATCCATCAAAACCAACATCCTGGTACTGACGATCGGTCGGCGTATTACTGAAAGCATTAGTTATCTGCAGTGGAATGGCCGGCACGCTGCCCCACACCGTAGAACTATCCTCCCGTGCATTATTGGTAGGCGTGGCCAATCCATTTTCATATTGACGCTTTCCGTCACGAAGCACATCTTCAGAAATATTTCCCAAGTTGAAATAAAGTTGACCCCCGTTGCGATTAGTGGCATTATTTAGAAAAGGATCTTGCATCCAGAACTCAATGAATTCGATATTGCCCGTTTCAAAATCAGTCTGATCAATGTTGCGCATTAATCCGCCCCACGCATTTCTTGGATTTCTTAACCGGCTTGATGCATCAATTCGAGCTGGATCCGCTTCGAAATTATAGGGCCCTTTATCTTTTGGATAAAAAGCTAAATCAAAAGTGGTGAGTAGCCCCTCTCCAAATTGTGTGCTACGACGAGGAAAAATTTCACGTTGTAAAACCTGTCGCACACGAGGATCCGACAGCTCATTAAGATCACTTATCGGATTATTCACACTACGGCGTTCCTGTAAAACAGGTTCAATATTATACCAGGCTAATTTTCCGCGGTTGCGTCCACTACGCAAATCATTATTCAATGAAGATTCAGCGAATAATCCATTTCCTTGCGGAACAGAAGCGAGTGTCCAGCTCAGCAAAGGAAAACGAAGATCGATGGCCGCTCGTGCGCCTTCAAAATCATCTACATAAACTTGTCCTGAGCGTTGACGAGATCCATCATAGTTAGTGGCATTGATTTGTTTAGCATGTCCGGGCTGTAAAATCGCTGCTTCTGCATAAGAGGTAATTGAGGAAACCGTTTTACTGGAATAAAACGGTAGTCGATCCAAGAACTTGGTCAAACGAGGAAGATCATTTCGATAATCCACATCCATACCGTACATGGTATTACGAATCGGATCTTCGCCATAGGATTGCTTGATAAAGAACGGACGCTCTCCTAATTTAACAATCGTACCTCCGAGCGTGAGTCGTTTACTGGCTAAATAATCCAAGCGCATACCTAAGAAATTTCGCTGTTGAAAGCCAAAGGCTTGGTTATTCTCATAGTTGATATTAACCGGAACACCAGAGTTGATAATGGACTGATTAACCACACGTAAGGTGCCTAGATCATAATTGATTTCGTAATCGACATTTTCAACCAGCACTTGTCCACCAGCTGTAACAGTTACAGATCCTCGCGGAATATTATAGCCTAATTGATATTCACTAGTCCCGCCTTGTCCAGGCATACCGCCAGGTCCCATAGAAGAACCACCAGAACCAAATCCTGCAGAACGAGAACGTCCGGCAATACGAAAACGATTCAAGTTTGCATAGGTCTGTGCGATGGCCTTGATTGTATCATAGAGTGGATAAAAGAGATACTTCTTTCGAGTTGCAATATCACGGTACAAATAATCAAGATCATGTCCGAAAGGCTCCAGCACAGGAAAAATGATTCGACTTTGAGAAGAAATCACAGTAAACCCTTCGATAAAATCAAAAATTCCATCCGGCTGCGGATCATTCTGATTGTTAAGTCGATCCAAATTCACTTGCGAAATAATGGGCATCCCTTTGTAAGGATCCACCACATCTGTGGGTGGTAAATATCTTTTCTCTCCTAAACTGGGTTCTTCATACAAAAGATCAAGGCTAAAATCTTGTCGCTCCAACTGGCCAAAACCAACTGAATACACATTCTTCATCATCAGATCCCAAATTGGAAGTTGTGTACGCTGAGAGGTGGCTTTCAATAATTTCAAAAACAATACTCGCTGAGCGTTTCCAGACGTGTCTGGGGGAACATCTTGTGAAAATTCCCCTACCTGATATACTTTACCATTGTAGGTGTACTGAAAAGCTAATCCAAGAACCTCATCCGGTTGTAAGGGCTGATTTAACGAGACAAAACCAATTTGCGGATTAAAATAATATTCGGTGGACTGCAGTTTACGTGCAAATGTTTTTTCAAAATCCTGTACGGGCAGAAATCCTTGTGCGGTCAGTGTACTTTGTGCTTGTGAAGAATTTCTAAATCCAAGATTTGACTGAAGCGTTGCATAAAGACTATTGGCATCGTTACGAGGCAATTCATTGCCTGCACCCGTCAAACTATTGTTAAATGGAAAGCGTTCTCCTAAATCCATAAAGGCAATAACATCACGCGTATCTGTGGTTGTTCCATTACGATTCGTCACCCAAACCTCCATGCGAAGTATTTGCACTTTTGAATTAACAACTGGCAATTTCTTCATAGCCGCATTGTAGTTGTTGCGGAAATATTGAGCGAGTAAAAAATGTCGATTTTCATCGTACTCATCTGCCTTCAAGGTAAATCGCTGGGCAGTTGTACCTCCTTGTACGCCCATCGTCTGACGCTGAGAGCGTTGATTGGCCAGTACAGTAGTAACGAATAATTTTCCAAACTGAAGTTGAGTCTTTACTCCAAACAATGATTGCGCTCCAGGAATTAGCGTTCCCTTTGAAGCAAAACTGGTATTACCTGCCTCAAACTGTTTGACGATATCATCATCTTTACCTTTGAAATCTAATTTGAGCTGATTGTCAAAATTGAAATTGGCAAGTGTATTATAATTGATGGGGAGTTTTAATTTTTCGCCGATTTGCGCATCCATCTGCAGTTGAGAGTTCATATTAAAGTCGAACCCCCCATTACGACGTGCTCTTTCTGGGAGTGTTGGGTTTTTAATATTTTGACCTTGATACCCTGCCAAAAAATCAACATATCCGGCTGGCTTCACTTCAATTCGAACTTTTCCATCGGGACCCACCCCCATAATACGATTGAACCAATCATTATTGACCCGGAATAGCGGACTCTTTGGCTTTCTATTTAAATCTGTCAAGAGAGAGGCACGCGTACGGAAATATTCATTTTCATCTTTACGGGATTGTATTCGTAAAAATTCTTCTCGTGAAAAAGTAGCAGGACTACGGTAAGTACGATTTCCGATTCTTTCAACTACCGTGTAACGACGAGTAATTGGATCATATTCAACTTGTCGACGGATAAAGGAGGTGTCGCGGAGATCAAAGCTATTATTTCGACGAGAAGAGTATGGGTCACCATACCGGTCATACAATGGATAACGTAAGGTATCGAGGGGCAAACGCATCCACTCCGCTCCGCTAGCGGAAGCCGATAGCAAGAAACCAACCAGTGACAACAAGAGCCACAACGTATTTGCAACAACGCGATTCAATCGTTCTAGTCAGGTTAGTTTGGGTTATTCAGAGGGACCGAAGTGCCTTTTTAACCAGCTCCTCCACTCCCAATTCCGGATTCGCTTTAAGCGTTTTTTCCACCACCTGTGCTGCAGCCTGTTTAGGGATGCCCAAGGCAGTCAAGGCATTTAACGCATCCTGTTGCAAAGTATTGTTTATCAGAGTAGAATTATTTGACAAGGGAGTGATTTTGGACAGTTTGTCCTTGAGTTCCAGCACCAAGCGTTCTGCTGTTTTTTTACCTATTCCCTTGATTGATTCCAATGCCTTAACATTAGACTGCACAATGGCAGCAACCAGCTCATCTGGTTTGAGATAGGAAAGCATCACCCGAGCGGTGCTAGCGCCCACCCCAGAAACGCTTATAAGATGCTGAAAAAGATCTCGTTCTGACTTTTCAGCGAATCCATACAAGAGATGAGCGTCTTCCCTAACCAATAAAATGGTATACAAAAGCCCCTCTGACTTATCCTGAATACTCGAATAGGTATTCAAACTAATATGCACCTCATAGCCAACCCCATTCACATCAATTCGAACCCAGGTGGGAGATTTTTCTACGTATTGCCCGCGCAAAAAACTGATCATACCCGCAAGTTAAGCAGTGACCCCTGCTTTACCTTAAATTTGTCCACTTTTTAACCCTGCTAAATGAGCCATAAAATTCATACAGCTATCACTGCGGTTGGGGGCTATGCTCCTACTGACAAACTCATTAATCAGGATCTGGAAAAAATGGTCGATACCAATGGAGAATCAAGTCTATCCACGCATCATTGATGCTACTGCAAATTGTATGGGCATTGGAACAGAAAAAGAAATGATCAACATCCATCGATTCGGCAATACCACAGCTGCTACCATTCTACTGTGCTTATGGGAATGGGAGAAGCAACTTAAAAAAGAGTTAATATTATTCTCGCAGCATTTGGAGGTGGATTTACCTGGGGTGCGATTTGGATCAAATGGGCTTACAATACTAAATAAACTTAACTTGTAACAAAGCTTGTCTATGAAAAAAAACAATCTGAAGGGATGGGGATCCGTTGCTGTGCATAGTGGACATCAGAAAGATCCCAACTATGCGCACCTTACTCCCATTTATGCAAGCAGTACCTACATTTTTGATTCTGCAGAGCAAGGAATGCACCGATTTACCGGACAAGAAAAAGGATACATCTATGGCCGATGGGGTAGCCCATCGATTACAGAAGCAGAAGAAAAAATTGCCGCACTGGAAACCTATGGGATCTCTCTAGAAGCCACTGCCATTTTGCATGCATCGGGTATGGCCGCAATCACTACCCTTTTAATGAGCACACTTAGCCAGGGAGATAAAATACTTTCACATTTTTCACTCTATGGCGGAACAGATGAGTTAGTACATCGCATTTTGCCACGCTTTGGTGTTTCTGCGGTCATTGAAGACTTACGAGATCTTGAAAAAGCAGAATCTGCACTGCGTAAGGACAAAAGCATCAAAATGGTTTATTTGGAGACACCCGCTAACCCAACAATTCAATGCGTTGATATTGCTGCGTTGAGTACACTTGCAAAAAAATATAATTGTATTGTTGCCTGCGATAACACTTTTGCCACACCTTATCTTCAGCAACCTTTCAACTTAGGCGCTGATTTTATTGTGCATTCCACCACAAAGTTTTTAAATGGGCACGGTACTGCCATTGGAGGTGCATTAGTGGGAAAAGATATAGAAAGAATGAAGGGTCCAATTTATAAATTTCATAAGACCACGGGCGCCAACTCTAATGCGTTTGATTCTTTTCTTCTAGTGCAAGGAATTAAAACATTGGAGGTCAGAATGGAAAGACATTGCGCTAACGCCGAACAAGTAGCACGCTTTTTGGAAGGACATAAGAAAGTAAAAAAGGTAAACTACACGGGGCTTTCCAGTCATCCAGATTTTGCTATTGCTGCAAAACAAATGAGACATCCAGGCGCACTCCTGAGTTTTGAAGTGGAGGGGGCTTTACAGGGAGGCATTCAATTCATGGACAAATTAAATTTTTGTACACGTGCTGTTTCATTGGGCACCTGCGATACATTACTTTCTCATCCTGCTTCCATGACGCACTTTAGTGTTCCCAAAGAAGAAAAAGAAAAATATGGAATCACAGAAGGACTTATTCGAATGCATGTTGGAATTGAAACGGTCGATGATATCCTTAGTGATTTAGATCAAGCCTTGCAATAACTAAAGAATGGAAATTAAAATACGAAGAGCGGTATCAAAAGACTGTCCACGCTTATTGGAACTGATTCAAGAATTAGCCGTTTACGAAAAAGCCCCGCAAGAAGTGACTGTTTCACTAGAGCATTTTGAAAAAAGTGGTTTTGGAGAACAGCCTGTATGGTGGGCCTTTGTAGCAGAAGACGAAAAAGGGATACAAGGATTTGCGCTCTATTATATTCGTTATTCTACCTGGAAAGGACAAACCTTGTACCTGGAAGATATTATTGTTACAGCCGAAAGAAGAGGCCAAGGAATTGGAGGAAAATTATTTGAACAAATTTTAGCGGAAGCAAAAGAACGAAAACTAGTGCGTGTGGTATGGCAGGTATTAGAATGGAATGAACCTGCCATCAACTTTTACAAAAAATACAAGGCCTCCTTGGATCCGGAGTGGATCAATGGTGCCCTTGAAATTAAGTGTTAAGCTACTCCAGCTATAACAGCCTCTTTATAAATTTTCTGAACCAGTCCCTGTAACACTTTACCAGGACCCACTTCTGTAAAATGAGTAGCGCCATCCGTAACCATTGCCTGTACACTTTGTGTCCACTTTACAGGTCCTGTCAACTGGTTGATAAGATTTTCTTTTATCTCCTCTGGATTTACAATTGCCTTGGCCACCACATTTTGATAAACAGGACATAAAGGAGTATGAAAGTTGGATTGTTCAATCGCCCCGCGCAGTTCAACTTCGGCTGCTTTCATGAGTGGGGAGTGAAATGCTCCACCCACAGGTAATACCAATGCTCGCTTGGCACCTGCTTCTTTAAGCGCTGCACACGCCAATTCAATTCCTTTTACAGACCCGCTTATCACCAATTGACCTGGACAATTATAATTGGCAGGCACTACCACCTCCTTAATTTCAGCACACACTTCACCCACTTTTTCATCGGCTAAACCCAATATAGCGGCCATCGTTCCAGGTTCTATTTCGCAGGCTTTTTGCATTGCATTGGCTCGAGCAGCGACTAAACGCATTCCATCCTCGAAGGATAACGCGCCAGCTGCTACCAAAGCAGAAAATTCGCCTAATGAATGTCCTGCTACCATATCGGGTTTTGGATTTTCCAACGTGACATAAACAAGAATGGAATGTAAAAAAATGGCTGGTTGCGTCACATCTGTTCTGCGTAGATCCTCCTCAGTACCATTGAACATAATAGAAGAGAGATCAAAACCTAATAATGCATTGGCTTGCTGAACCAATGTGCGCGCTTTTTCATGTTGCTCCACAATGGATTTGGCCATGCCCGGAAACTGAGAACCTTGTCCGGGAAATACATACGCATGCTTCATAAAATTATTTTCAACTTAATTTGGTCCCAATTAATCGCATAAACTCACTGCGGGTAGAATTTTTATGAAATTCTCCATCAAACGCAGAAGTAGTAGTTACTGAGTTCTGCTTTTGAACGCCGCGCATCATCATGCATAAATGCCGGGCCTCAACCACTACTGCAACACCTAGAGGATTCAACGTTTCTTTGATAGCATCTCGAATTTGCATGGTAAGACGCTCCTGCACCTGTAAACGACGAGAAAATACATCAACTACTCTTGCCACTTTACTTAAACCGGTTATCCATCCATTGGGAATATAGGCGACGTGTGCTTTGCCAAAAAAGGGCAACATATGATGTTCGCACATACTATAGAGCTCGATATCTTTCACCACAATCATTTCACTGACATTCTCATGAAATTTTGCGGAATTGAGAATCGCATGCGCATCTAACTGATACCCCTGCGTCATATATTGCATCGCTTTGGCAACACGCTCCGGTGTTTTCAGTAGACCTTCACGTTCTGGATCTTCGCCGAGCCAGGAAATTGCTTCTTTATAACTTTTGGTGAGCGCCTGTGTAGATTTCTCATCGAACTGCTCAGTTTTTTTGTATGCCATACTTTTTATTTACGCGGGATAGTCCACAAAATTGCGGGGTGTTTCATATAAACGCACCTGAAGATCTAATTTGATTTCCAAATGTGGACGTAACAGATTAAAAATAACAATAGCAATATTTTCTGCAGTGGGATTCAAAGATTGGAATTCAACAGTATCCAGATTTAAATTCCGGTGATCAAAGCGTGCAACGATTTCGCGCTGTATGAGATCACTCAATACCTTCATATCAATCACATAACCCGTTTCAGGATCAGGTTCACCTATCACTTTTACAATAAGTTCGTAATTGTGACCATGGTAATTAGGTAACGCACACTTGCCAAACACACGGTCGTTCTCCTCAACTGACCAGGTAGGATTAGCCAAGCGGTGCGCGGCATTGAAATGTTCCTTCCTATAGACTGCTACTTTATTCGCCATAATACTCGATATAAATTTTGGGCGTTTCTACCAGTTTGACACAATGTAGCTTGACCCTTTCCGGAAGCCCTGGTAATAACTCCTGCCAAATTCCCATCACCAAATTCTCAATTGAACAAAGTTTACCCTGCATAAAATCAACATCAAGATTGAGATTTCGATGATCCAATTTTTCAATGACTCTCTCCTTAATAACCAGAGATAATTTTTTTGCGTTAAAAATAAATCCAGTTTCAGGATCAGGTATCCCTTTTACCGTAACGTACAACTCAAAATTGTGCCCATGCCAATTGGTATTTGCACACTTTCCAAAAACTTCCTCGTTTCTTTCAGTTGTCCAGGCAGGATTAAACAATCGATGTGCAGCATTGAAATGCTCTATTCGCGTCAAGTAAACCATGCTTTACTTTTTTCTTCCCTACAGCATTGGGCGAAGGAAGGGGTAAGAGGCAAAGTTAGCTTTATTAAGCTAATTTTAGGGCATGAATTGCCTGATTATAGCCGCGACCCCTATTGAAATTGCCCCCTTTATACGTGCATTACAAAAAGTTAAAGTGACTTCAAAAAAGTGGGAAGTGGATGTTTTAATCACAGGCATCGGACTCCTGGCTACATCCTATACCCTTCAAAAGCAATTACAATTAAAAAGACCTGATCTGATTATTCAGGCAGGTGTGGGGGGATGTTTCAATAAAGAATTTCCGTTGGGGAAAGTGGTGCTCATTAAAAAAGAAACTATTGCAGACCAAAGTGTCATTGAGCTGAATGCGCTAAAGACTCTTTTTGATTTGAAACTGGTCCCCGCCAATCAATTCCCTTATAAAAAAGGATGGCTCGAAAACAATAATCCGTTATTAAAAAAAGTACGTCTTCCAAAAGTAACAGGCATTTCAGTTAACGAAATAACCACCGATAAAAAAAAGGTGCGCTTTTACCAAGAGCAGTTCAACCCTGTTGTTGAATCGATGGAAGGAGCTGCCTTACATTATATTGGTTTACAAGAAAAAATTCCATTTCTACAAATCAGAAGCTGTAGCAATTATATCGCAGAAAGAAATAAGAAAAATTGGAAAATGAAGGATGCAATTCAGCAGTTGAACGTGGAGTTGTTGAAACTAGTTGCTGCACTATGAAAATTAAAATTGGATTTTCTCCCTGCCCCAACGATACATTTATTTTTGATGCATTGATTCATTCAAAAATAAATACAGAGGGATTGGAGTTTGAACCCGTGCTGGAAGATGTAGAAACACTTAACCAGTGGGCGCTGGAAGAAAAATTACCAATCACTAAACTCAGTTTTCCTGCCTTTTTTAGCGCGCTACCCCATTATAAGCTACTTGATGCCGGAAGTGCGTTAGGGAAAGGAGTAGGACCACTGCTGGTTACTACAAAAAATTGGCAAGGTGATTTAAATACCGTTCCTACGCAAACAGTGGCACTGCCAGGATTCAACACAACAGCACATTTATTATTTTCTATTGCCTTTCCAACTGCCCAACAAAAAAAATTCATGCTATTTTCTTCCATTGAAGAGGCAGTGTTACAAGGTGAAACTGCACTGGGGGTCTTGATCCATGAGAATCGTTTTACATACGATCAAAAGGGATTAAAAAAATTGATGGATTTGGGCGCACACTGGGAAGAAACCCGAAAGGTGCCTATCCCCTTGGGAGGAATAGCAATTCACCATTCTTTTTCAGGAGAAATAGCAAATAAAATTCAACAGCTTATTCGAAAGAGCCTGGAATATGCATGGAGCAAGTACCCAACCCTACCTGAATTTGTAGTCAACCACGCACAGGCGATGCAAGAAGAAGTGATGCGGCAACATATTCAACTTTATGTAAACGACTATTCACTCAGTTTGCAACAAGAAGGGAGAAATGCAATAGAAGTATTATTTGATACCTACAAGCAACTAAAAGGAACAAGCGATTTTGCTTCTGAAAAATCACTTTTTATTTAGCGAGAAGGCTTCAACGCGTTTCCGTAAACTTCCAAGCAACGCTTCCTTGCAACCTCATGCTGTACAATAGGTCGCACGTAGGTTAGCTCTTCAAACTCCGGCACCCATTTCCGGATGTAGGTTAACTGCGGATCAAATTTCTGCGTTTGCAAATAAGGATTAAATACTCGAAAATAAGGGGCCGCATCACAACCAGAACCCGCTGCCCACTGCCATCCCCCATTGTTGGCAGCAAGATCAAAGTCCAATAGCTTTTTAGCAAAATAAGCCTCCCCCCAACGCCAGTCTACCAGCAAATGTTTGGTCAAAAAAGACGCCACAATCATACGAACTCTGTTATGCATATAGCCTGTCGTATTCAACTCACGCATACCCGCATCGACAATAGGATAACCCGTCTGTCCTTCACACCAAGCTTCAAATTCTGTCTCCTTATTTCGCCATTTAATAGCATCGTAAGCTGGCTTAAAAGCTTTTCCTACTACATGCGGAAAATGCCAAAGAATCATATGATAAAAATCGCGCCAAATTAATTCGTTCAAAAAGGTCTCACTCCATGCACTGGTTTCCCGAGCCAACTTTCGAATAGAGATTGTACCAAAACGAAGATGAACTCCTAATTGTGAGGTTCCCCGCACACCAGGAATATCTCTTTTTGCCTGATAGCCGGAGATCAACTCTTTGTTCCATGTAGAAGCAGGAAAAGTAATTCCACTTTCCGTAAACCCAATTTTTTTTAAGGAGGGAATAGGGATTGGCAAGGTTTTGTTTAACTGGTTGAGCAATTGATGTGATTGATACTCTGTCCAATCTTTTTTCTGCAACGTGGCTTTCCATCTACGCGAGTAAGGAGTAAATACGGTATAGGGGGTTCCGTTTTCTTTTACAACTTCAGCCTTTTCAAAAATTACTTGATCCTTAAACGTCAAAAATTCAATTCCGCTTTCAGCCAGAAAATTCTGCACCAACTGGTCGCGCTCTCTTGCATACGGCTCGTAATCATGATTGGTGTAAACCGCTCTCACAGAATAATCCGTTGTCAATTGGCTAAAAACTGAAAGTGGGTCCCCAATTCGTATATCAAGAGAGGCGCCGACGGAGGTAATCCTTTGCTGCATTTGGAGAAGCGCTTCATGAATAAATTGAACCCGACGATCATTTCGATCTTCCAAATCATTTAAAATATGGGTATCAAAAATAAAAACAGGTTGAACCGCATGGCCGCTCTTCAACGCTTCGAACAAACCTCGATTATCTTCTAGTCGAAGGTCACGTCTAAACCAAAATAGCACGACAGGAGCTTTCATATACTAATTTACAAACGGGGAGCCATTTAGTTCTGTTTAGTAGTTGAATCTGTAGTTTAAAAATGACAAACAGGGGGGAAAATACTGAGAAAAATGCAAATAGTACTACCCCAATAAGTTGAAAGCGATTACGCGAAAATTATAGTTTTACCCCATGGGAAAGCAACGAACATTAATTTCTACCCCCTCCGTGAATTGGAGGCTTACGATCCAGGAACAGTCCTTACAACAGATATCCACGGAGTTACATGACAATGTTTGTCAGACTTTACTTTTAGCAATTATCAATTTACAACAACTCGAAAAGAAATTTGATCCTGAAAAACTGGCTTATACAATTAGTTTACTTCAAGAAACATTACTAGAGATTCACCAACTCTCCCGCTCTTTGAACGGAGATTTGATCCAATCGATCGGACTTCATACTGCCATCCAAAAACTAATTGACAGAATAACAAAAGTTACCTCCATACAAACTTCACTAGAGATTATGGGTGAAGAATCCTACCTGCCTGGTGAAATGGAAATTATTCTATACAGAATAATTCAAGAAGCCCTCAATAACGTTGTTAAACACTCCAATGCCTATAAAGCCCGAATATGTCTTCGGTATGAAAAAGAATTCATACAGATCAGCGTAACAGATGACGGAATAGGCTTTGATAAACCGCATACCAGCGAATTTACCGCCGGCCTAAAGAATATGGCCTTTCGGGTTAGACAGCTAAAAGGAAAATGGAACATTGATAGTATCCCTCAAAAAGGATGCAGCCTCTCCTTCAAAATTCCCTTACTCAAACCAACTTTATGATACGAGTTATTCTTGTGGATGATCATGTTTTATTGCGTGGCGCGCTTGCTGCACGCATCAATGAATTTGATACTATTAAAGTAGCTGACCAATGTAATAACGGGAAGGAGTTGATTCAATCTCTTGAAAAGAATCCCTCCCCTGACTTGATTTTGCTGGACTTGAACATGAAAGAAATGAATGGGATGGAAACGGCACTCTGGTTAAAAGAAAATCGTCCGGATATCAAGGTGCTGATGCTGACCATGTATGACTCCGAATTAACGCTCATACAGCTGTTACAAGCGGGGGTGAAAGGAATAATTCATAAGTCGGCAGGCTCCTCCGATTTACGCGCAGCCATCATGACCGTTGTGGCGGAGGGACAGTATTTTTCAAATCACACCGCAAGCAAACTTGTTAATCTCGTCAAAAACAAATCAGCAGGAACCAAGACACTAGAAAGGGCAATGCTGAGTGACGAGGAAATTCATTTTTTAAAACTAGCCTGCTCTGATATGACTTACAAAGAAGTTGCCCTTCGCATGAAATTAAATCCTCGTGCCGTAGATGCAATCCGTGATCAGCTTTTTATAAAATTGGATGTGAAAAGCCGAGTGGGACTTGCCATGATTGCGCTGCGACATGGCATTGTGAATTTTTAAAAAACAATTTCAGGTACACCCCCCTGTATGGTGAGTCGTCCCTCTGTTTTTGATTGAATCTCTTCTACGGAAACACCAGGCGCCCTTTCAACTAACAAAAAACCTGTTGGGGTCACTTCCAATACAGCTATGTCAGTCACTATTTTTTTTACACAGCGAACGCCCGTCAACGGGAGTGTGCATGCACGCAGCAATTTTGATTCACCCTTTGGGTTGGTATGCATCATCGCAACAATAATATTGCGGGCACTCGCCACGAGATCCATAGCTCCTCCCATCCCCTTTACCATTTTACCTGGAATTTTCCAATTTGCAATATCCCCTTGATCACTTACTTCCATAGCTCCGAGTACAGTTAGGTCTACTCTCCCCGCACGAATCATTCCAAAGCTTACAGCAGAATCAAAAAAAACAGATCCTTTTACCGTGGTGATCGTTTGTTTACCTGCATTGATCAAATCAGGATCTTCTTCACCCTCCAAGGGGAAAGGCCCCATGCCCAATAAACCGTTCTCACTTTGCAAAACCACATCCATACCGGCCGGAATATAATTTGCAACGAGTGTAGGTATTCCAATTCCAAGGTTAACGTAGTAGCCATGCCGTAATTCACGGGCAATACGCTGGGCAATCTGTTCCTTTGTTAATGACATAATGTATACATTTTCATCGACGGGTTACCGTACGCTGTTCAATTCTATTTTCATAATTCGTTCCCTGAAAAATTCGTTGCACATAAATACCGGGTGTATGAATGGCATCCGGATCTAATTCACCAGCCGGAACCAACTCTTCCACTTCTGCAATCGTAATTTTTCCAGCCATTGCCATCAATGGATTAAAATTGCGGGCAGTGGCATGAAAAATAAGATTGCCCATCGTATCTCCCTTCCATGCCTTTACTAATGCAAAATCAGCATCAAAGGCATATTCCAATAAATAATCCTTCCCGTTAAAATTTCTGACTTCTTTTCCAGCGGCTACCTCGGTTCCCACTCCTGCTGGAGTAAAAATGGCAGGCATTCCATATCCCGCAGCCAAACAGCGTGTGGCCAAGGTTCCCTGCGGAATTAATTCAACTTGTAACTCGCCACTCAATAGCTGTCTTTCAAACTCTGCATTTTCTCCTACATAGGAAGATATCATTTTCTTAACCTGCTTTTGCTGCAAAAGCAAACCGATTCCAAAATCATCCACGCCAGCGTTATTCGATACGCACGTAAGATTTTTAACGCCCATTTTTACCAATGAAGCGATGCAATTTTCAGGTATGCCACACAACCCAAATCCACCTAGTAAGAGGGTGGCGCCATCACCAATATCCCTCACGGCCTCGGAAGGGCCTGCAACTACTTTATTCATACTACAGCATTAGCTACAAAATTAGGGAACTTACTCAGCACGATAATTCTGACGCGGCTTTAATCGAATAACCGGATCATCTTCACGTTTAGATATTGAATCCATCATGACGCTCATCAGTTCAGGATGCTGTTGGTAATAAGCAAAACTCTTTTTGAATTCCACTTCAGTAACCTGGTGAAAGGTCAATACGCGGTTGATCCATTTGATATGCTCCTGACTCTTATCAAGACTGGAATCCTTTGAAAGAATAAAATTATTAACCAGATTTCCGCTTCGAAGTAAATCCCAAAGTACCGCTTCCATTTTTTCGGGAGGCAAAATTCCTTTGGGAACCTTATTGGAGGGATTGCAGGCACCTGTAAAGAAAAATAGTGATGCACAAAGAAGAAGAAACTTCATAGAGTATTATAAAGGAAAAGATTTGTAATGTCCAGCTTGGTCAGCAATTCCTTTGCCCTTGCTTTTTGCTCCCCATTAGCCTTGCTGAATATTTTATAAAGTTCATTCCCTTTTCCTTGAAAAAAAATGGGAACAATCATCGAATTCAAATTTTCAGTTCGAACGGTATTTAAATAGCTCAACGCATTGATAATTCCATTTCTTCCGGCCTCTTCGTTTTCGTAGAATACGTCTAAACCAGTGCGGTAATAGGCATAGAGTGCGTCATGGAATAAAGCAAAGCGATTATTATTCAGGTTTTCTGCCAACCAGTATCTATTTCTTAATCCGTCAAAAGATTTCCAACCAGAAATATCTTTTGCATCGGGCGCATTATTTACAATATTCCATGCTTTTTGAAAATACGGATCACCTCCACGTAACGAGAAAGAAGTATAATCAAGTCCTAAAATAATATTGATATAGTAGGCGATGGTAGCCGTTAAATTGGCCACTAAAGGATCATTACCCTGAACTCTGTTTTCATTGAATTCGATAGGCTGGTACTCAACATATTTGAATACAAGGTTGTCATCCTGAAAGTTAAGCAGCGGGCTTACATAACCTGTGTTATAAGCCGGTCGAGCTGCTTGCACGGTTAAAGTACCCCTGTAAACATTATTGCCAAGATCCTGCGAAAGCGTCAATAAAAAACTGCATTGTACCCGCTCATTGGCCTGAACAACATCTGTGGTCCATTTGCGGGAGTTGAGAAAGTTAGTGAGCCCACTTTGCAGTGTATTAAAGACCCTGCGGTCAACCTGCGAACTTATTTTATTAGAAAGAATATCAACGCGCGCCTGAATTTCCTGTGCACTTCCCCAAACAGGCAAGAGAACAAGTAATACGTACAATACATTGTGGCGCATGTCAGCAAAATTAGCTGAACAATTCATCCTCCTGCTTACGAAAATATACCTTGTCATCCATAAACTCTTGCGTGGCCAAAAGAGATGAATTCGGCATACGCTCGTAGGCACGAGAGATTTCAATCTGCTCTTTATTCTCATGAATCTCTTCAAGACTGTCAGTATGAGAAGCAAATTCTTCAAGCTTAGTATGTAACTCTTCTTTTAAAGAAATATTGATCTGCCCCGCTCTTTTAGCAACGATAGAAATGGACTCATATAAATTCCCTGTTTTCGCTTTTATGTCCTGGAGATTACGTGTTTCTACGTTGCTGGTAATTCCGGCACTAAGCTGGCGTCTTAACTTGCTCATTTTGTAATGATTTTATATTGTTCTGTGATTTATCTAAAAATGTTTCAACGTCTTTTCTGAATTTGCTATCAGGATAGCGATCTGTAAACTCATAACACTCATTCACTACCTGCTCAAATCGCTCCACTCTCTTTTCCTCAATACTCATTTCTGCAAATTGAAAGTAAGATTTAATTACCATCAATTTATATTCATCTGCACGTGCTGACTCGGGAAATGAATTCAGGAGAGCCGTGAATGCAACACCGGCAGCCCGAAACTGTCCCAAATCATAATACAATTGCGCACTTAAAAAATCTTTAGTTTCCAGTTTCGCACGACACAGATCAACGATTTCAGAAGCTTCCTTATTGCGGGGAGAAGTAGGATGCGTATTGATAAAGGTTTGCATCATCCCCATTGCTTTTAACGTGTTGGTCTGGTCTAGCGACGCCTTAGGAGACTGCTTATAAAAACAATAGGCACGCATGTAATCGATTTCTTCCGCACGAGCGCTGGTTGGGAAAATCTCTAAATAACTTTTAAAAAGATTTTCGGCGTTCATGAAATCATACAGATTGTAAGCGCAATAGGCATACTTGTAATAGATATCCTCAAACTCTTTACTTGTTTTGTAGAAGGGCATGATATCTTCATACACCTGTTGTGCTTTCACATAAGACTTTTTTGCAAAGAACTGTTCAGCCATCCTCAACTTATAAGCTGCATCAGGATTTTTTAAAAGCTTAGTCATGCTTTTACCACACCCTGACATCACGCCAACCAAAAGCAGGATTAAAGACAACGTGCTGAATCGCAATAGGATGGACATGGGGCAGCAAAATTACAGTTAAGTAGCAAAACTTGCGTAAAAAAGATGGACTTCCAAGCCCAAACCGTTAAGATTAGCTTAAAGCAGTGATAGTCAGGGTGAAGTTGACAGGTTTGGCTGCTGGAGTTATAGGAAGGGGATAAAACAATGGGGCCCCGGCAAAGCCGGGGCCCCATCTATATCTTGTCAAAGACTACGTTTAGTTCTTACGAAGATTTGGATGAGGAGGATCCACTCTGTTCGGGCCCATCTCACCATCAGCAGCAGCACGTAGGTCTACTGTATTGCAGTCACCACCTTGCTGACCATAGTTAAAGATAAAACGGTCGCGGCTGATACCCTCTTTTTCTACCATGTAAGTAATGATAGCATTAACGCGGTCCCAGCTAAGCTGTTGCTCACGCTTATCGCCAGCGCAATAACCTACTACTACTACATTACAACCAGGATTGTTACGTACACGAGAAGCTACAGAAGCTAATACTGGTTTTAAATCATCAGAAAGTTTATAGGCACCTGCTTTAAAAGCAACGCTAGGAAGTGCACCCAACTTTTGCTCACAAGTAGGAGGAGGAACAATTGCAACCTTGCAATCATCTGGACATTTACATTTACCAACACCATCAGCATCAACTGGCTGACAGCTGGTTGGAGTAATCAATTCTTTATCCTTACAATCAGGAACTCCGTCGCCGTCTGTATCCAAGCTCACCCCATGTGTATCAACTGGACAACCTGCAGGAGTCTGCTCACGGTCAAACTGATCAATAACACCATCACCATCAGTATCCAATAAAACAGGCTTAGGAATGTTCATTAAACGAGGGTTACGCAATTCTGAATAAGCGTAATCCAATGGGTTCAACCAGTAAAGAGGTTGAACTGCATTTTTACCTAGGTTGATATTCAAACCAACAGACATATAATTATAGGTATCAAAATCAGGAGTTAAAGAAGCATCACCCCATGCAAATTCTTGCCAACGCTGACCATCCAATAAATCATCACGTGTGATAGTCCAACGATCTTCAATAGCAAGATTAATCCTGTTATTTAATTTAAAAGCAACTCCAAAACCAAAAGTCCCAATTGGCTTCATTGTTTTATCACCCAACTGCGCTTGCGCTGAACCATAATTTTCTGCCGGAGTTTCAAAACTTCCGTCCAGAATATTATTCTTCATATTCTTTGTAAAATCTTTACGGTCTTTGAAAGAGGCCTGAGTAAGTGTATTGAAGTTGTACTTCACATCTCCGTTTAGTGCATTAACACGAGTTTCATAAATCGCAGCACCCGCACCTGCAATTGCATAGGTAGTCAGAGAACTGTTAGTCTTATGAAATTGGATATTATTAATTGTCAATAATGCCTGAACTGTCAAGTCTTGCACTTTGGTTTTGTAGTTATAAAAAATCTTCTCCAATGGAGTTGTTGCACTGCCATCTTTTGAAGAAACATAAGTTACAGTTGTTCCTGCTGGCGTAGTAATTTGTAAAGCACGAGGGGCAGAGTAACGCTGAGCGGGACTTGCGATTCCAGCTCCCCAAGCAGTATTTCTTGCAAAGTTTCTAAACTCCTTATAGCTATAACCTCTTCCGATACCATACATATACTCGACACGAGCAGATACAGTATAGCCTAACGATTTGCGAACATGGAAACCAAATCCAGGAGAAAGGAATTGAGCTGGAACATCCCCGCTAATCTGAAATAGTCCAGCCTTAACACCTACTTCCCACTGGCTACGTGGCTTAGCAGGATAATTATAGCTACCGTTTAAGAATTCAGTATGCTGTGGCATTCTCTTAGAAGGAATCAAAGAGGAGTCACGCAAATCATAAGAATTCCCTACTTTTTGTGAAAATCCAACGGATGCAGTTAAACTGAAAAGCACCGCCAGGACATATGCACGTCTTCTCATAATGAGTGGTTAAGATTTAGAGTATACGAAAAATTATCATCAAAAGTAGGCCAAAATTGTGAATATTCAAAATTTTTATTCCGCGTAAATCTTTCATTTCACATTATTTATCAATTACTTAACAGAAATTTACGAATTATCCCAGCTAGTGCTCCGCCCGGAATTTTGGACGTAATTTCACCGCCGCGTATGATTCTACCTACCCACTTGGTCAAGGAGGAACTGGACATTTTTGAACAAAAATTCAAAGAAGCCGTTCAAAGTCAAGCTCCCCTGCTAGACCGGATCATGCGTTATATTGTAAAAAGAAAAGGGAAGCAACTCCGTCCCCTTTTTGTTTTGTTGTCTGCCAAATTATGTGGCACCATCAATGATTCTGCATACCGTGCAGCCTCCCTAGTTGAAATTCTACACACCGCAACCTTAGTGCACGACGATGTAGTGGACGATTCCAATGAACGAAGAGGTTTTTTTTCTACCTACGCACTTTGGAAAACCAAAGCCAGTGTGTTGATCGGAGACTATCTTTTAGCGAAGGGGCTTTTGTTAACGCTGGAAAATAAAGATTATCAATTACTACACATACTTTCTGAAGCAGTGAAAAAAATCAGCGAGGGCGAACTACTTCAATTAGAAAAAGCAAGGAACCTAAACATTAACGAAGAAGTTTACTATGAGATCATTCGCAATAAAACAGCTTCTTTACTAGCCTCTGCATGTGCGGCAGGTGCCTGGGCCACCAGTCAAAATGAAATATTTACCAATCGCATGCGAAGGTTTGGAGAGCTAACAGGAATGGCCTTTCAGATAAAAGATGATCTTTTTGATTATGCGAGTGAAGAAATTGGTAAGCCTACCGGCAATGATCTAAAAGAAAGTAAATTAACCCTCCCACTTATTTATACGCTAAATAATACGGACCGCTCCACGCGACGAAAGATCATTTACATTGTGAAGAATGAAAAAGAAGACAAGAAGAAATTGGCATGGGTGATTGAGCAAGTAACAAAGACAGGTGGGATTGAATACTCAATTAAGAAAATGAATCAGTTTAAAGAAGAAGCTTTAGCTGAATTGAAAAAATTTCCTGAATCTGACATCAGAAAGGGACTTGAAGACATGGTTGTATTTGTAACAGATAGAAAATATTGAGCGTTTGGAAAAGAGGTGGCAATTGAAGCCGGCAGATCCGGTTAAAACAAAAAAATTACAGGAAACGTTAAAAGTTCATCCGGTACTTTGTTCATTATTGGTACAGCGAGATATTTCAGATTTTGAAGAAGCACGATCCTTTTTCAGACCTCGTTTAGAAGATTTACATAGCCCTTGGCTTTTTAAAGACATGGACAAGGCGGTGAATAGAATTTCACAAGCCATTGCTCAAAAAGAGAAGGTATTAATATACGGCGACTATGATGTGGATGGTACCACTTCTGTAGCGAGCCTATACCTGTTTTTACAAAAAATCCACTCTCAACTCGGCTATTACATTCCACATCGCTATAAAGAGGGATATGGAGTTAGCAAAGCAGGAATTGATTATGCCATTGAGAACAACTTTTCACTGATCATATCACTTGACTGTGGTATCAAATCGGTTGAGTTAGTACAATATGCAAAAGATAATGGGGTTGACTTTATTATTTGTGATCACCATTTACCTGATGCGATTTTACCTAATGCAATAGCTATCCTTAATGCAAAACAACCTGATTGCGCTTACCCCTACAAGGAACTATGTGGGTGTGGAGTTGGCTTTAAATTAATGTGTGCGTTACAAGAAAAATTAGAGCTAAAAGACAACCCCGCATTTGAGAGTTTGGATTTACTAGCAACAGCCATAGCGGCAGATATTGTTCCAATGACTGGAGAAAATAGAATACTTGCTTACCATGGGTTACTCCGCGCTAATCAAAAACCAAATCATGGCATTGCAGCGCTTTGTGAACAAAGTGGATTAAAGCAGGAGCTGGATATTCAAAAACTCGTTTTCATCATTGCGCCACGTGTAAACGCAGCAGGTAGAATGGATGAGGCGAGCAAAGCAGTTGAACTTTTTATTGCACCCGACAAAAACATTGCTCTCGAATTTGCAACACAACTTCACAGCGACAATACAGATCGCCGAGAAGCAGACCGAACTACAACAAAAGAAGCACTTGAACTGCTTAACACTGATCCCGCTAGTAATGAAAAGAGAAGCACTGTAGTCTATCAGCCTCATTGGCACAAAGGCGTTGTAGGTATTGTTGCCTCACGATTAACCGAGCATTACTATCGGCCCACAATTGTATTGACAAAATCGGGAGATATTGTAGCGGGTAGTGCTAGAAGTGTTGCTGGATTTAATTTGTACGAAGCAATCCATGCCTGTCGGGAACACTTACTAGGTTATGGCGGACATTTTGCGGCCGCTGGCATGACACTAGAAGAAAATAAAGTAAATGATTTCAAAGCTGCCTTTGAGGCCGTAGTTTCTCAATCGATTCAATCGGATCAACTCACACCACTCATTGAAGTAGACCTGGAAGTTTCATTGAGTGATCTAAATCTTTCTTTGTACAAATTAATCGGACAGATGGAGCCCTTTGGTCCCGAAAATCTTCGTCCTGTTTTTTGGGCACGTCAATTAAAAAATACCGGGTATTCAAAAATTGTCAAAGAAGAGCATATCCGCTTTTCAGTTACTGACGGCAATACCACGTTTAGCGGAATTGGATTTGGATTAGCCAAAAAATTCCATTTAGTACAACAATCCAATTTTGATTTAGCCTTCACCATCGATGAAAACGATTATAACTATCAGCGAACATTGCAGCTGCGTGTGCTAGATATCAAAGCTTCTATCTAAAAAAAATCCCGGCTCTCTTGAAACCGGGATTTTAAAACTCACTTATTACATCACTGAACTAAAAGTTGCTGTATAGCCAGTTGCGAAGACTCATTGGCCAATACTACTCTGTAAATTCCAAAAGGTAATAAAGCAGGCAACTGTACACTTTCGTTTATGAAAGAGCCTTGCACATTAAATTGTTTGTGCCAAACTCGCTGCCCTTGCTGATTAACTAGAAGCAACGTGTAATTACCAGGCGTTAAATCAGACATGGTTAAGCGTAATTGCGTACCTCTCTCTACAGGACTTGGAAACAACTTGAGTCCCCTGCCAATACTCTGTAAGGTGAATGATTGCTGCGCACCATAACTGATTGCACCAGCCGTAGACACATATGCTTTGAAATAATAGGTAGCTCCTTGCAGTAATCCAGTCAGATTCACTGAAAAAGCACCAGCAGTGTTAGAGGCTGCAGCAACTCTTGTTCCTGTTCCATTCGCAAATCCACTGATACTACTATACTCAATACCATATCCCGTTGGTGTAGTACAACCACCCGTACCAAAAGATCCACCTATCGTTACTGTGCTCGTTGTAATAGCAGTTGCAGTACCCGTTGTAACACTTGGCGGTGTATTTACACCTGTGCCACTTGCTGCTACTGAAGTAGCTGTTGCTCCCCCACCAGATATTGGGATAAGCCCTGTATAGGCTTGTACTGCTGTAGGAACAAACCTAACGTACACAGTTATAGATTGTGAACCCCCGCTCTGCAGTATTCCAATAGCATCATTAAAGGAGCCGGTTGCAGTTTGACTAAAAGTAAATCCAGTTAATGGGCCAACAGTGATTAGCGCATTAGTCAAATTAGTACCGGTAATAGTAAAGCTTGCCGGTCCTCCAAAACTCCCGACACAAACATTTCCAAAAGCACTTAATGAAGAAATTGTAAGTGAGGCCGGAGGAGGCGCTGCTGTAGTAAAGGATTGTTGTGAACCATAAGAAGTTCCACCACTGTTTGTTGCGTAAGCCTTATAATAATAAGTGGTCGAAGCAGACAGTCCTGTCAAAGAAGATGTATAATTTCCGCTGGCAAGATTGGTAGAGGCCACACGAGTTCCGGTTCCATTTACAAAACTATTAGTTGTACTATACTCAATTCCATAGGCAGAAATAGGAGTACATCCATTTGCAGTAATAGCACCTGCTAGTGTTGCTGCGCTACCAGAAATTCCGCTACTCACGCCACTTGTAACTGTAGGAGCCGTATTAATTCCAGATCCGGACGCTGCCACTGTAACCGCAGTTGAAACGCCACCCCCAGCAACAGAAATAGTACCATTATAACTTTGAACAGCGGTAGGTGTGAATTTTACAAATACTTGTTGCGAAAAACTTCCGCCAGTTTGAGTAATGGAAAGCGTTGACGTATAAGTTCCTCCTGCTGTAGATGAATACGTGTAACCATCCAATGCAGCGATTGTAACAGCAGCACTACTTAAGTTAGAGCCTGTGATTGTAAAAGAAGATGGACCTGCAGCAGTATTGAGACAACCTGCACCAAAACTATTTAGGGTCGTCACACTTAGTACAGGATTAGGCGAAACAGTTGTAAAACTTTGCTGAGATCCATATGCCGTGCCAGAAGAGGTTGTTGCATAGGACTTATAATAATATGTGGTACCCGAAGTAAGTCCACTTAGATTTACGCTGAAATTTCCTCCACTCAAATTTGAACCAGTAACCTGTGTTCCGCTAGTAAATCCATTGGTAGTACTATACTCAATTCCATAGGCAGTTATAGTATTGCATCCTGTTGCAGTGATTGCACCTGCAAGTGTAGCTGCATTTTGCGTAACACCACTGGATGCGCCCGTTGTTGTAGTTGCTAGTGTATTTACACCACTACCCGTTGCAGCAACTGCTACAGCACTTGTCAAACCTGCACCTGAAATTTGTATAGATCCGTTATATGACTGTACTGCTGTAGGACTAAATTTTACATAAACATCTTGCGATAGTGATCCGCCAGAAGTTGGGACTGTTAATGTAGTAGTGTAAGTTCCCCCAGATGTTGTTGCAAAGGTATATCCATTCAACGCTGCAATACTAAGATTGCCGCTTGTTAAATTTGAACCCGTTAATGTAATTGAAGATGGGCCAGCCACCGTGTTGATACAAACATTACCAAATGAAGCCAAAGCACTGCTGGACAGTGTTGGGGTTGAAGAACTAGTGGCAACAGTTATTTCATTCGAATTTGAAGAAGCTACTCCACCTGATGTAGCACGTACTACATAATAGTAAGTGGTGCCACCCGTTAATCCTGTTACAGCATAGGAAGTTACACTTCCAACATTTTGATTTTGTAACACGTAATTGTTTATGGTACCCGTAACGGTCCCCTTTATATACACTGCTGAGATCCTACTAGTTCCCGATGAGGCAACCGTTGTTCCATTTACACTCACATTACTCGTTTGAATCCATCTTACAGAAACCAATGGCTTATTGGCTGCATCAGCAGGTAATGCAACATCTGTAAGAGCTCCCCATGTAGTACTACTTCCAGCAGCTACAGCTGTAGTAAGAGTTACCGTTCCACCAGTAACATCTGTCCAGGTACCACCTGACCCAACTTTATATTGCAACTTGAAGTCTTTGGGTCCAGTGCTGGAAGAACCCTGTAGAGAAGATACAGTTATAGCAGTAGCACCAGTTGTATTTACATCTGCTTGCCAATATTTTGCATCAGCCCCATTGTCCCAACCGTTGGTTGAAACAGAATTGGGGTTGGCTCCAGTTGTTCCTGTTGGTCCACCTGGCCATGAAATAGTATTTCCGGTAAATCCTTGCGAACTGATTGTTTGGATATTGATGTTATTGGAATTACCAGCATCAGCTGTTTGAGCAGTAGCAGCTGCCGTAGTAAAATTCCATCCAGCTATTGTAGAAACAACTTGTCCACTAGATTGTGTATATACATCTAAAAAATAATTCGCTGCATTTGTTACAGCATTCCAATTTGCTGTAAATCCGCTGCCACTAACCAAAGTTGCCGCGGTTGCAACCGGCGCAGTAATCGCTGCACCCGTTCCGGATACTGCAGCAGTAGCAGTAGCACCACCTCCTGAAAAATTAAGATTGCCAGATCTAGCTCCCACCGCTTGGGGTTTGAATCGAACATAAACCGGAGTAGCAGTCAATGTTGCAGATGAGTACGCAATGGTAGCAGAAGAACCCCAAGTAGAGTTATTAGAAGAAACTTCAAAGTCAGTTGAACTTGACGTTACTGTTATTGTTCCTGGTGCACCCGTTAAATTAGACCCGGTTAAGTTGGCAGACTGAGATCCGCTGGTTGCTCCCACTGTAGTAGAGGTAAAAGCAGTATAAGCTGCAATGGTTAGCGCAGGAGATGCACTAGTACAAAGCGCCACGGGCGAAGTACTTTTTCGAGGAACAGGGGCAGTGACTACATCAAAATCATTATTATTATTATCAGTGTCTGTACACCCATTTATTTTTCTGACGGCGCCTTGGGTATTTGTCAATGCAGTTCCGTTATTAACAGTTGTATTTCCTTCACCATTGTTAGAAGCACCATAAGACACTACATCAATAATAGCTGTTGCTGGCAACGTACAAGGAGACGCAGTTGCTCCACAACCAAGACCAGTAACCCCATTTACTAATGCAACTTTACCTGAACTCGAACTTAGAGATAGATTAGTGGTGGTTTGATCTGCAGTCACTGGAAAATCTGAACCTGCAGTACCAACGGTTCCACACTGAATTAGCAAATATCCTCCAGCAGGTATAGAGGTGCCAGAAGTAAATGCATAGATCTGAGAACTTGAACCGCCAAAGGCACCACTACTTGATCCGTATTGCACTGAAAATCCATCCAACGATTGGCTGGTGGAACTTACATTATGAAGTTCAATATAGTCGGCTTTATACGTGGGAGTACCAGTGTTAGCGCCGCCTCCACCATATACCTGACTGATCACAACAGTCGTAGACTGACCAAAAACAAAAGAGCTCACAAGTAGAAAAAGACTGAGAAGAAAACTTTTCATATTCCTATTTTTTAAAAAATTAATTCCAACTTAATTGCAGATCATCAATTGCAGTAGACGGACGGTTGCCAGAACCTGTTGTAGCAGCAAGAGTGACTATTCGAATCCATACTTTTTGAGAAATATTATTTAATGAACTGCCGAAATTCACAGTAACAGGAGTGCTACTAAAAGTGCCCAAGTTAGTGGATAATGTAGCAGGTGAAGAAGTAACAGATGTAAACGAAGTTGGCGCATCTCCTATTCCATATTCAACACTCCAAGCAGTGGTTCTACCCCCTGGCGTCACATCAAGGGATTGCAATAAGAATGTTAATTGAAAATTAGTCTTCCCACTCGTATTGCTCAATAGTATCACATATGATGCGCCCGGATCATAACCTGTGGCACTAGTTTGTCTGATTCCTAATGCTCGATTTGGGTGTGCCCCTTGCACAGCAGCGTCACTTGAAGAACTCATACCTGTAAATGAAGCAAAATTTTTCAAACCCGCACTTGTTTGATTCCATGCAGTAGGGCTACTTAAACCCGTTGCCGGATAAAATGGCATATCAGCCGTACCCACAGAGGAAGAGCTCGCGCCAATTTTCACACTGATTCCCTGAGGCAATCCTATTGCAATGCCATCAAAATTCTGCACGTAGGGAGAATTAGTTAAAGGCAAACCACTTGAACCAGGAGGCGGACCCGCACCTGCCACTACATCAGATAGATTTCGAAAAGCAATTTGTCGCGTTGTATTGAAGGGTGTCAAATATCCTATAAATGAATCTGCAGTAGAGGGAAAACTATTATTAGCAAAAGTGGCTGTAGTAGAGGTAAAAGAAATTAATGTGCCCGTAGCATCTGTCATTGTTACACTTCCTCCCCAACGTCCTGAGGTACCTCCCACCAACGAAGTAATATTGACTATCCGTACCAGTGTAGATTCCCAAGCTCTAAAGTTTGTTTGAATTGCAGCAAAAGTGGCTGCTCGAGGCGTAATTGCTTTACTCGTTGCAACCCGGGTTGCATAAGCAAGCGGAACATTGTTTAATTGTAAGAGTCCATTGAACTCTGAAAGCTCTTGCCCGGTAACATTTACATTGATAGAGTCGCCTAGGTCAAAAGCATGAGCCGATGTAAAACGTATGCAAATTCCTGCCTGGCCATTTCCTTGCTGGATAATGATATTTTGATTATTAAGGTTGCTAGTTGTTCGATCACTAATCACAATACCGGTGATTCTTTTTCCGTTGGGTGCATATGTAATAGAACCTGTATAAAGTGATCGCAGTTCATCAATATTCATCAAAGTAGTTGGGCCACTACCGCACCTTGAGTTAGTAAATCGTACGTCAGAATTATCTCGAATCGTCAATTGCTTAGTAGAACCGAAATAAGAATAGACCCCCACTATTGCACCATTTCCGGCTGGTACTTTTGTTTCAGCAAAATTGGAATAGTTACTGGTACGAAGCGTGATTCGATTGGAACCTGGTGCTGCACAGGCTTGAACAATTCTATTTCCTGATTGCCCTAAATCTGCATACGATTTTCCCGTATCGGTAGCAGCAAATTCAACATCCTCCATACGTATGAGCGTACTCACATATCTATCTTGTAAACTAGTAGTAAGTTGAGATGCAGTTACAACCACTGGTATGACAGGCTGATTCAAAGGACCCTTTATAATGTGTTGATCAAAAAGATTAAAAGCAAGTAAGGTTACGCCGCCTTGACTGATATAGGCCGAATCAATTCCGGCACCCAGTTGTAATGTCCCATTGTATTGCCCTAGGTACAATCCCTTCAATTTCACGTATATCTTTCTACCAACAGGATAATAGTTATACAAGTTTGCACTTCCTAATCTTAACAAGATACCGCCCGTTGCGTCTTGCATTGCGATCTGTTGATAATAGTTGCCACTTTTATCATCGCAAATTACCACGCCCTCAATCACTTGATCATCCGTAACTGCAACAGCAGTACCACTAGTGTATCGAGACTTGAGATCTTTGATGCTGATAGTCGCTACCACTCCAGGGTCTCCGGTATTTCCAGGTGCATGAAAAGCTTTTTTACAAGCATTAAACGACACAGAAAGAATCAATAAGAAAAAAAGTGAAAAACAAATTTGATGACGATTCATATCATTGATTTTTCGTAGAAAGATTATTGAAAATCAGCAGCACTACGAACACCAATCTGTGTAGCGTCCTGTGTAGCAGTTTTATAAATCGAAACATATCCTGTAACTGAACGTGCAGCGAGATTCACGTTGATTCCAGATGCATTTCGCACAAACATGGTTAAACTACCTGTTGCGTCGGTCAAAGTATAAGTGGCCCCCGTTGAATTTGTAGAGGACTGTGTGATGCTTGTAAGATTATTAATTCGCACAAGTGAAGAGGCCCAGGTATTTCTATTTGCAATTACTTCTGCGCAGGTTGATATACGGGGTGTGATAGTTGTTGTTAGTGGAACCACTACAATTTTATCTTGCGGAACATTTTTAAGTTCCAAGTCACCATTGTAAAGGAGTAATTGACCCACACTAGCAGCATCTATCTCAACAACAGCACCCTGCGTGTATATAGGAGAGCCAACCACTGTATACAAATAGATACCAGAACCATTTTCTTCCTGAATCCTAAAATTACCAGCTGCCTCATTTGCACTGTTAGAGATGACAACTCCCCTAATTTTTTTTGTACCGATCGGAATAGTGATAGTTCCCGTTCCCGCGTAGAGAGCACGAAAATCTGCAATCCGCATTAGCTCACTGGCAGGGCTTGGTATAATGGGATCGGGTCCTCCAGGACCTAAAGGTTGCTTATCACAGGAAAGTAAAAAACCAGAGGAAAGAAATAACAAAACTGGTACTAAGAAAACACGATAATAAATGGAGCGAGTCATATGATAATAATTATTTGATCAATTAAAATCGAAGCGTAGCACTTGCAAAAAAGTTCAAACCATAAGCATAGAAAAGACGAGGAGGAAACTTGCCAATCTGTACCGGATCTGCAGCATTTTGCTGCTGATCATACCGAAGCTGTTCAAAACCACCTGTTACAATATTTTTATTATTAAAAAGATTATTAACGCCTACGTTAAACACCAGAAAGGTTGACCTCTTATTGATTTCATAGGCCCGAGGTAGTTTCCATGAATACCCCCCAAAGAAGTCAATCGTGTATTGTGCATCAAATTTAGTTTGACCAAAAACAGATTTGTAATCATTTGTTCCTGGTGAAAGAAATTGAAGTGCATCCCAAGTTCTACGCAGCGGATTCATACTTAAATAAGATTGATCAAAGTAGCTTCCTGTCAAACTCACAAACCAAAATTTTGGTGAACGGTAATTAAAGGAAGCGCTATACGCCTCCATTGGGGTGGAGGGCAAGCGGAAATTCTCCATATAAATAATGTCGCGGCCAATCACAGCTGCACTATTATCTACAGTTACAACCGCCTGCTGCTTACTATCAAAATAATAGCGACCAATTGCAGCTGCTGCATTCAGGGTAACAGTGGGAGAAAGTTTTACCTCTAGTCCTAATTCACCACCAAAATGCAAACGATCAATACCCCGAATAGCGTAGTTAACAAAATTCTGATAGAAGTCATGATAGAAAACCATCACATCCATTCCATTTTTAAACTGTGTGTAATACCCGCCGACTCTAGCTTTGATTGTTGGCGTATTTAATACATATGCAACTTCTCCCGAAAGGATTTCCTCGCTTTGCAAATCACTTTGCTGTGCATTACGAGTGCGCGGAGAGATGTAAACATTTTCAAAATAGGGCGCACGGGTAAGATAAGCACCATTTACATACACATAATTTCTTCCATTAATTTTATAAGTAACTCCAGCTTTCCCTGCATAATTTAAAAAAGAATTTGCTGTCCCTTTTCCATACGAATCATTAGGAAAGATTCCATTACGAATATTTCCCTGTCTATAAAATGAAGTTTGAGATAGCGTACCTGCAACAAAAAAGTCTAGCTTATTGAATTTAAAAACACTTTGAATCCAAGATGATGCACGTGTAATATTCAAATTATAATCGTATCCAAATCGATCGCCCACTTTTAAGATTCGATTGGGACGATCCACATCAAATTGATTGATTCCATTTCCCAACCCAAAATCCCGCTCAGCAAATTGATTCAGGTTTACATAAAAATCTCCTCCTAGCAAATCCTCCACTTTTTTGAAGTAGTGATTTTGCTGACTTTGATAAGAAATACCTGCAGTTAAGTCAACATGATTTCCAATACGAGAATTTAGTACACTATTGAAATTAAATCGATTGGTATTTATAATTCGATTTTCAATAATGTAACGAGAGCGATTACCACTTACCTGACTACCAATGATTCCATTCGCGTCATTAACCGTCATATAACTGGAACGGTTCACGTCATATAAACGTTGCCAGTTAATCTGTCTCAAATTAATATCAGCTCGCATTAAAGTGGCTAAACGTTCGGATTGTTGAGCATCTGGCGCATTAGCCCAAACACCTGCGTAACTTGGAAGGTACCTGTAATAGTCCGGACGAGGATCGGCCGCATTGTACCAATCAAATGCAGTAACCGAACGATCTCCCCCTGAGTAACTGACAGCAGTAATTAGATTTGTATTATTACGAATAGTGAATTCATGGCTAAGAATAGCAACAGGCTGATGCGTTCTTCCAACACTTACATTTCGTTTTGCACCATTTTGATAGCCCCAATTAGGATTATAGTAAGGAGTACCTGCTAGATTAATCATTTCCTGAACCGATGCTCCTTGTCTTCCATTTTCAGTTGGAGCATCAAAAGCTGTAAGGGAGAGCAAATGTTTTCTACTTATTTTTTTGTCTATGCCTACAAAAAATGCCCAACCGTTATAGTAAGTACCTGGAACATATCCTTCGTCTGCCCATCGACGACTACCACTCAGTGAAAAGGCCCATCCCTTCTTACTGATTCCAGTTGAATGCGTAAGCATCAAGCGATTATTATAATTTCTATTGGAGGCGGCGTAACTAAGTTGCGTTTGGGCTCGTTGTTTACTGGCACGCGCATCAATATTTGTATTTCCTCCAATATCTCCAAATGTGAACGTATTTGTTCTCAAACCCCAAGAGATATCTCTATTTCGCATCACATCATTCAAACCACCCCAAAGACCAAATGGTGTAAACCCATTATCCAGATTATCCATTGGTATCCCATTTAAAAAAGTGCTGAACAAATCGTTTTCATATCCCCTGATGCGAAAGCGAACGGCGCTAAAATTGAAAGAAGCCGCATTAAAAAAGGGATCACGACCTGCCGTAAGTAATGAGGATACATTTTGCCCACCGCCATCTCCCATATCACTCTCATCTAATGATAAGGTGGGAATATTATCAAGAATTGCATCTTTTACTTCCTCTAATATAGATGTGTCTTTACGAGCAGTAGTATCAGTTTGAGCGGCAGCAGTAAAAGTGATATTCACGAATAAAATCAAAATTGCGATTCGTTGCATGCAGGTAGTTTTAAGGTCGCAACGAAGGTATTTTTTTGGGTGATATGAGTTATTAAAAGTTAAACACATATTTATTACCATTTCATCAATTTTTAAGTCAATCAGCGTTGGGAATCAGTAGATTTGCTATACGTCAATCTTTCCCATGCGAAACTACTTTTGTTTATTATTCAGCCTGTGTATTTTGATTGGAGTACAAGCGCAAAAGAAGCAATATAAAACGGCAGTAATCAGTTTCTATAATTTGGAGAATTTATTTGACACTATTGATAACACGCTTATCAATGATGAAGAATTTTTACCCACAGGAATTCGGAATTATAATACAGCTATATACAAAGACAAACTAGGCAAATTAGCCAGCGTAATAGCACAAATTGGCACAGAATATAGTAGCGACGGGCCCGCTCTGTTAGGGGTATCAGAAATCGAAAATGATACCGTGCTAAAAGATCTGATCCGAGAACCCCTCTTAATAAAAAGAAACTACAAGTTTGTGCATTATGACTCCAAAGATGCACGGGGCGTGGATGTAGGCCTTCTTTATAATCCTACCTATTTTACTGTTGAAGCCAGCGATAAATTATATGTTCAATTACCAAGCGGATCAAAAGACGCCTACTACACTAGAGATATCTTGTGGGTTAAGGGGAGTCTGAACGGAGAAACAATACACGTTTATGTCAATCATTGGCCCAGCAGAGTTGGGGGAGAAAAAAGAAGTGAACCAGGCCGAATGGCCGCAGCTGCGGTATGCAGAAATCATATTGATGGTATACTTGAAAAGGACCCCAATGCCAAGATTATTGTGATGGGCGATCTCAATGATGACCCGACCGATAAAAGCGTTGAAAAAATATTAAGAGCCGATAGCAAAGAGGGGCTGAATAAACAAGGCACTTTATTTAATCCTTGGCTTGAGTTGTATAGAAATGGGATAGGGACATTAGCTTATCAGGATGCATGGGGATTATTTGATCAGATCATAATATCTAAGCCCTGGTTGAACCGTGACCAAACAGGATTCTTTTTTTATCAGCCTCACGTATTCAATAAAGAGTTTTTGGTAGAAAATAATGGGAGATTCAAAGGCTACCCAATGAGAACCTGGGATGGAAATAGTTATCGTGGGGGCTATAGCGACCACTTTCCTACTTACTTATTGATAATCAAGGAATTAAAAAAATAAATTCCTCCCTACTACAAAGGGCTGAAAAGACTTGCACCATCTACTGATTTCCCCTATCTTTGCCGCCCCAAATCTGGTTTCGCAGATTCTTTTCTGCTTCGGCAGATCTGTCCAATGGGATAAATCGAATTGTTAACCTTTTTCGGGTAGTACCCGAAAACAAAAAATGGTCCATGAACAACTATGAACTGATGGTGATTTTCACCCCCGTTCTAAGCGACGACGAGTTCAAATCCCAGCAAAAAAAGTATGCGAAGATGGTCACCGACACAGGTGGCTCCGTTGTTGCCGAAAACGCATGGGGACTGAAATCCCTAGCTTACTCTATTCAGAAAAAGACAACTGGTCTTTATTGGGTATTAGAGTATACTGCCGCATCTGATTTCAATGAAAAATTGAAAATTCAATTATTGCGCGATGAAAGCGTGCTTCGTCATTTATGCACAAAACTCGACAAATACGCCGTTGAGTACAATGCACGCAAGAGAAGTGGTGTAAAATCTGGTAACCAAAAAGCAGTGGAGGCTTGATACCATGGCAAAGAATGAAATCAAATACCTGACGGCCATCAAAGCCGACAAACGTGAAAAAAAGTTCTGTCGTTTCAAAAAGTATGGTATCCGCTACATCGATTATAAAGATGTTGAGTTTCTTAAAAAGTTTATTAACGAGCAAGGTCGTCTGCTACCTCGCCGTATCACTGGAAACAGCCTGAAGTTTCAGCGCAAGGTTTCTGATGCGGTAAAAAAAGCACGCCAAATGTCTTTGCTACCCTACGTAACCGATCTTTTAAAATAACCTCACCCTAACTCCAGCAATTTGGAAGACAGTGCTCCAGCACTGGGAAGGTGAACAAAAGAAAAACAATGGAAGTCATATTAATTAAAGACGTCGACAATCTGGGAGGCGTAAACGAAGTGGTAAAAGTTAAAAACGGGTATGCCCGTAACTTTTTGATTCCACGTAAAATGGCGATAGAAAATAGTTCCAGCAATAACAAACAATTGGAAGAGAGACTCAAGCAAGTGCGTAAGAAAGAAGAGCAATTGCTGTCTCAGATTAACAGTGTTATCGCCAAGCTCAATGAAGGCCCCATTAAACTAGGCGCTAAAACCGGAACAAGCGGTAAGATCTTTGGAAGTGTTACTAACCTTCAGATTAGCCGTGCCATCCGTGAGCAAAAAGGGTATGACATCGACCGCAAAAAAATCAGCATACCTGAAGAGGTAAAAGAGCTGGGCAGCTACAAAGCTGTGATTGATTTTGGTAATGGTAAAACAGCCGAAGTCAGTTTTGAAGTAGTGGCCGATTAATCGCTTTTACTAAAACCAACTGCAAAAGTCCTCATTCAGAGGACTTTTTTTTGGTCCATAATAAATTGTTATTCAAGCATTTGTACTTTTAAAAGGGAAGAATTTGATCAAAATTGACGGTCAAAGCAAAAAATGCCGTATTTTGCGCCGTTATTGGTGCTCTTTCAGTTTCACAAGGCCGGAACGTTTCGAAAACGTAGAATGTTCTTTGGGTTCTGTTTACTGTTGACACTCTTTATTTTTTAAAACCTAATAAGATGAACATTTACGTAGGAAATCTGAGCTGGAATCTTAAAGATCAAGATTTGCTCAATCTTTTTTCAAGTCATGGTGAAGTTTCTTCAGCGAAGATTATCACCGACAAATTCACAGGTCGCAGCAAAGGCTTTGGCTTTGTGGAAATGCCAAATGACGATCAGGCACAAGCAGCAATTACCGCAATGAACGGCTCTGCTGTTGATGGCCGTAACATTGTTGCAAACGAAAGCCGTCCAAAACCAGAAGGTGGTGGCGGTGGTGGTTTCAAGAAGCGCAGCTTCGGCGGCGGCGGCGGTGGTGGATACCGTGGCAACCGTGGAGGTGGCGATTATAACCGCGACGGTTTCAACAACGGCGACTTCTAAATTCAAAACGGTATATCCGTTTCAATTTGAATCTTTAGTCCGGTCTAAATGACCGGACTTTTTTTTGCTACCTTCGCTATACAATGACCGAAAAGATTTTGATCCTGGATTTTGGATCACAGTACACGCAGTTAATAGCCCGAGCGGTACGAGAAGCTAATGTTTATTGCGAGATAGCCCCTTATCATCATTCTATTCAATTTGAACCAGGTTTAAAAGGAATTATTTTATCTGGCTCCCCCGCTTCTGTTAATGATGACAAAGCACCTCAAGTAGATATCGCCTCCATCAATAAAAAATTACCTGTATTAGGAATTTGCTATGGTGCACAATTGACTGCACAGTGTTTTGGTGGGGTAGTTGCAAAAAGTAACAAGCGAGAATACGGCAGAGCACAACTGAGACAACAAAAACAGGATTTTATTTTTGAAGGGGTAGATACCCATTCGCAGGTTTGGATGAGCCATAGTGACTCAATCAAAGTACTCCCTGCGGGTTATGAAATGCTGGCAGACACCGAGAGCATTCCAGTTGCGGCATTTCGAAAATCAAGTTCCAGTGGATTCCCACTTTATGGTGTACAGTTTCACCCAGAAGTTTATCATTCTACCCAAGGAAAAATATTTCTTAAAAATTTTTTGACAAAGGTTTGCGGATGTAAACAAGATTGGACGCCCGCTCATTTCATAACCGACGCTGTGAATGCCTTACAAAAACAGATTGGCAAACGCAAAGTAATCATGGCTCTCAGCGGAGGCGTTGACTCAACCGTGGCAGCTACACTTATCTACCGAGCTGTAGGCGATAAATTGCAAGGAATTTTTGTAGACAATGGGGTGCTTCGAAAGGATGAGTTTAATGCGGTACTAAACATGTATCATCAAGTTGGACTTCCCGTAAAAGGAGTAGATGCCAGCGAACGATTCTACAAAAATCTGGCCGGCAAAACTGATCCAGAGCAAAAACGAAAAGCCATTGGCTCACTTTTCATTGATATATTTCAAGAAGAAGCCGCGCAACTCAGCGGAATTGAATTACTAGGACAAGGCACAATCTATCCGGATGTAATTGAGAGTGTATCCGTACACGGACCCTCCGTCACAATTAAATCACATCATAATGTGGGAGGTTTACCAGAACATTTACATCTTGAACTAGTAGAACCCTTACGACTTTTGTTCAAAGACGAGGTGCGTAAAATAGGACTGGAATTGGGAATCCCCGCTGCCATGATTCATCGCCATCCTTTTCCAGGTCCTGGACTGGCTATACGAATTTTAGGAGAAGTGAATGCAGACCGTGTTCGTTTGTTACAAGCAGCAGACCAGGTTTTTATTCAAGCATTGCGAGACAAAGGATTATATGACCAAGTGTGGCAGGCTGGCGCTATTTTATTGCCTGTGAAAAGTGTTGGTGTGATGGGAGACGAACGGACCTACGAATACACGGTGGCACTTCGTGCTGTAACTAGTGTGGATGGCATGACAGCAGACTGGGCGCATTTGCCTTATGAGTTTCTCGCATATGTTTCCAATGAAATCATCAACAATGTGAAAGGCATTAATCGCGTTGTATATGATATCAGCAGTAAACCACCGGCCACCATTGAGTGGGAATAATGACTTAGCCATGAAAGGCAAATTCTATTTTTTATTAATTTTGATTTTCTGCAGTAAAACGCAGATGACACTTTCGCAACCCAGTAGCGCAAAGCATACGTTTCGCATCGGTCTTTTTGTCCCACTCTATTTGGATTCGGCTTTTGATAAAAATTCCACGTATCGATTTCCTCCCAAATCGTTTCCCAAATTCAGCATGCCTGGACTTGAATTAGTAGAGGGGGCCTTTCTTGCAATGGATACGTTGAATAAATTAAAGGCGCCCATTGAATTAATGGTAGTAGATACACGTGCTACCGCTCAATCACTACTCGAACAACTCAAGAACGCCTCTTCGCAAAATTTGGATCTTATTATCACGCATTGTTCAACCAGTGAATTACAAACGATAGCCGCATTCGGATATGAAAAAAATATTCCCGTTGTCAATATCAATCTACCAAACGATGCTGGAGTGACCAATAACCCATTTTTAGTTCTATTAAACTCTACTCTTCGCACGCAAAGTATAGCAATCTATAATTATGTACAGACAAAATTTCCAAAGCAGCCAGTTGTAGTATTTAGAAAAAAAGGCAAACTAGAAGATATGATTCGTGGTTATTGGGACGAAACAGCAAAAACAAATAAATCCCCTCAAAAGTGGATCTATGTAGATCTTCCTGATAGCTTCACCGAAGACCATCTAATTTCTAAACTAGATACAATTCGGCAAACGATTTGTATCGCAGGAAGTCTGGACGAAGCATTTGGAAAAAAACTTGTACTTCATCTTGCTACACTCAGCAAACAACGTTACAAATCTACCATTGTAGGTATGCCCACCTGGGATGCAATTCGGGAGTTTAGCAAACCAGAGTTCCGGGGTGTCGATATAATTTTTTGTACCCCCTATTATAACGACCGCACCGATTCGGTGAGTCAACAGGTACAGCGCTTTTTTATCAATACCCTTTATGCAAGACCGAGTGATCTGGCACTTAGAGGATACGAAGCCGTTTGGAGATTTTCACGATTGCTAATGCGTTATGGCAATGGAATTAATTCGCAACTAGCGGCAAATGAATTTGATCTTTTTAGAGAAATTCAAATCCACCCTGTTTTTAGCACGGATAAACAGCTACAGTACTTTGAAAACAAAAAGCTGTATTTTTTCAAATGGCAATACGGTATACTGAAACTCCTACCCTAATTCATCTTTTTCTTCAAGCTGGAGACTTGCTGTTGAAGATCAGAAACAACACTGGCCAATTGGTTCATATCCCAACGATTTTGCGTGTTCGCTTTTGAAATGACCACCTGTGCCTGCCACATTTCAATCACTTCATCTGCATTAACTGTGTAGGGATGAAATACAGGATTATCGCTCACCAAAGTTAACTTGTCACGTTGTCTAGTATTTCGTTGAATCCTTTTATAGACAATCCCTTCATTGCGCGACACAACAATACAAGGCGTATTATTTTTTACTTCTTCCAGGTCATTTACTTTTTCTCCCACAATTACCGAGCCACTTGGTGTGGGCAACATTGAATCCCCAATAATTTCAAATGCCCTGTAATTATTACCTGTTAACATAGGCAAGGTGAACGTATTAAGTTCATCAATGAATTCGGGATCAGCATAGCCAGCCAGGTAGCCCGCAGCAGCTTTTACCGGAACAAAGGGAATCTCTGAAGGACCAGACATCATTTTCAGGGAACGGCGACGATTCAGATAACTTCCCTTTTGGTCACTTAAATCTTTTCGCAACAAGTCATCCATTGTCAATTTGAAAAGATCGCAGACAGCCTCCAATACTTCAAACCTTGGCTCAGCCCGTTCCTCTTCATAAGCGCCCAAGAGGGAACGCTTAATGCTTAAGCGGTTCGCAAATTCTTCCTGCGTCCAGCCCCGTTGCTTACGGAGATATTTTAGATTTTGATTGGAGAAAGCCATAATAATCTAATTTATTTAGCTGCAAATTACTAATATTTTTAGATTTTCCAAATTTTTTAGCGACTAACTTGGAGCACGGTTAAAAAAAAAGGAGTTTTACAGTCCATGAGAAAGAACAAACAACCTACCATCCTCATTACCAATGATGACGGTATTGGTGCGCCCGGCATAAAAAACTTAGTTGAAGCGGTAAAGGATATTGGTAAAATAGTTGTGGTAGCGCCGGATAAACCACAATCTGGAATGGGTCATGCAATCACAATTGGAGAACCCCTTCGCTTACATAAAACACATCATTTTGAGGGGATAGAATCCTACTCATGTTCTGGCACACCCGTGGATTGTGTAAAGTTGGCAGTAGATAAAGTTTTACACCGAAAGCCAGATCTCTGTTTAAGCGGAATCAATCACGGGGCTAATCACAGTATCAATGTAATTTATTCAGGCACGATGTCCGCCGCCGTAGAAGCTGCCATTGAGGATATCCCCTCTGCAGGATTCTCTTTGCTAGACTATAGTATTGAAGCGGATTTTAGTGGCGCTCGACATTTTGTTCGGCTGATTGTTGAGAAAATGCTAAAGACACCATTAGGAAAACATAGTGTGCTAAATGTAAACATACCTGCAAAGCCCCTTGAGTTATTGAAGGGGATCAAGGTTTGCAGACAAGCCTATGCCAAATACGAAGAGAACTATGTGCAGCGAAATGATCCGCATGGCCGTCAATATTATTGGCTAACTGGCGAGTTTCAGAATTTTGACAAGGGTAAGGATACAGACGTGTGGGCCCTGGCACACAATTATGTGAGTGTAGTTCCCGTTCAATATGACCTTACACACTACACCACCATGAAACAATTAAAAGCAAAATGGGAAAAATGAACCTGACAAAAAATAATCTTAAACTTGGACTTCTCTTAGGATTAATTGGCCCTATCGTTGGTATTGTACTCTTATACTTTATACTCTACCCTTCCTTTACATTTTTAGAATTTCTAGATTCTTTTTTCCACGAAAACAGATTGATCACCTCAATAGGCTCACTGAGTTTATTAGCCAATGCCATTCTATTCACTTTATATGTGAACACCGAGCGTGATGAAACGGCAAAAGGTATTTTCATCGTAACGGTGTTTTATGGAATTGGCATCATAGTAATTAAGCTATTCAACTAGTAGCATGAAGTATTACCTAATTGCAGGGGAAGCTTCGGGAGACCTTCATGGGGGTCGTCTGGTACAAGCAATTCGTGAAAAAGATCCCAGTGCTGTGATTCATGCGTGGGGTGGCGAGCAGATGGAACAAGCAGGGGCAACCGTAATTAAACATTACCGCGATCTTGCTTTTATGGGCTTTATAGAAGTGGTAAAAAATCTACCCACGATTCTTCGCAATATTCGCTTTTGCAAAAAAGATATTTTAGCATTCAACCCTGACGTTCTTGTTTTAATCGATTATCCAGGATTCAATTTAACGATTGCGCCCTGGGCTAAAAAGCAAGGCTATAAAGTGGCCTACTATATTTCGCCCCAAGTATGGGCCTGGAAAGAAGGACGCGTCAAAAAAATGAAAGAGTGTATCGACCATTTGATGGTGATACTGCCTTTTGAAAAACCCTTTTTTCAACACCGATGGAACTGGGAAGTAGAATATGTAGGACATCCTTTACTAGAAGCCGTTGAAAATATTCCGACGCATGCCCCCTTGACCTTCCCTTCGGCTAAACCAATCATTGCTTTGTTACCAGGAAGTCGCAAACAAGAAATAGAAAAAAAACTGCCCATCATGTTAGCAGTCAGTTCCACCTTTTCGCAATTCCAATTTGTTGTTGCAAAAGCACCAGGTATTGACAATACTTATTATCAGCAATGGGAAGTAGCTTTTCCGAAGGTTGCATTTGTACAAGCAAAAACATACACCTTACTACAACAGGCAGAAGCTGCATTGGTGACCTCGGGTACGGCAACACTAGAAGCGGCTTTATTCAATGTACCGCAAGTGGTTTGTTATAAAGGAGCAGCGCTCTCCTATGCTATTGGCAAATACGTCGTGAACGTCAAGTTTATTTCACTGGTGAACCTAATACTGGATACTCCATTAGTTGAAGAACTCATTCAGCACCAGTTAACACCAGCTAATCTTACAAAAGCATTAGAAAGAATTAGTAAAGGCGGAACCGAGCGGCAAAAAATTCTGGAGGGGTATGCGATACTTCGAAAAAATCTGAAGCAAGAAGAACCTGCTTCTATCAAAGTAGCAACAGCAGTAATAGCGCTCGCTAAAAAATAAGTTTGATTGCTAAAATGATCAGACAAAGGATAAAAACAAAAAGACTGATTCGGTTAATGCCATGCATATATCCGATCCATTTGTCTTTGGGACGATTGGGATCTTTGGGACGGAGATATAAATACTCTGCAATTTGTTTGAACACGTTCATGTAATTATTGAGATTGGTGGAGAATACCGGAGTCGAACCGGTGACCTCTTGCATGCCATGCAAGCGCTCTAGCCAACTGAGCTAATTCCCCGAGGGCGGCAAATATACCAATTAAAGCTATTCTCCCCAGATCTGCTCCTTACCCTGCAACCATTGCTTCACTGCATCTGTTGTAACAGACTTAGGTCTTTCAATGGAAAATCCAAGGGCACGATCCCAACACAAACTAGCGAGTACTCCTAATGCACGACTCACTGCAAAAAGCACTGTGTAAAATTCATATTCAACCATACCATAGTGCACTAATAAGGCTCCACTATGTGCATCCACATTCGGCCATGGATTTTTTATTTTTGCTACTTGCTGTAAAATAGGAGGAACGGTTTCATAAATATTCCATACCGTATTCACTAACTTATCATCCGGCATGTGTTTTTTTCCAAATTCCATTTGCGCTGTAAAACGAGGATCGGTTTTACGCAATACAGCATGCCCATACCCGGGCACCACTTTCCCTTCACTCAATGTTTTTTGAACGTAATCAGCAATTTGCTGTTTACTAGGCGCATCGGTATTTAACTCTTTTTGCATTTCAAAAATCCACTTCACTACTTCCTGATTGGCTAAGCCATGCAATGGACCGGCCAGTCCATTCATTCCTGCCGCATAGGCGAGATATGGATCACTCAACGCCGAACCCACAAGATGAGTTGTATGGGCAGAAACATTTCCGCCTTCGTGGTCCGCGTGAATAGTCATATACAACCGCATCAACTCTTTGAAACTTTCATCGGAATAACCGAGCATATGTGCAAAGTTGCCTGCCCAATCTAATAATCCATTGGGTTGTATGTGGTCATTGTTTTTGTACTTACGACGATAGATATAAGCAGCGATGCGAGGTAAACGAGAAAGCAATACTATACTGTCGTCAAACACCGGAAGCCAATACTCTTTTTTATTGACACCCTCTGCATATCGTTTTTGAAAATAACTCTCAGTTTGTAGCGCCATCACACCAATCACAAACATGGTCATTGGATGTGTATTGAGGGGTAGTGCATCGATGGCTTCAAAAACATGTGAAGGCACATGACTTCTGCGTTGCAAAATATTTGTTACATGATTTACATCTTCCTCTGTGGGCAGTTCGCCAATCATCATCAAATAGAATAATCCTTCGGGTAATGGTTCACTACCATCGGGGGCCTTTGGTAACTTAGCCTGTAATTCTGGAATAGAATATCCACGAAAACGAATACCCTCATGCGCATCTAACAATGAAGTTTCTGTCACTAATCCGGTAATGCCACGCATTCCCTGATAAATCTGTGAGAGGGTTACTTCACCGACTACTTTATTCCCATTCTCTTTTAAAATGTTCTTGATATCCGCTGCCAACGCATCCGCTTTGGCTTGGAAACGATCCTTCATGATACCCATATGACAAGGAGTTTAATGATTGAAACTGGATGCGCAAAATTACGCCCCCCTGCCTCCCTAACAAAACTTAATAAACAGTAAATTCTTACTATTTGGGTGTACGTCGGTACAAGCGAAAGCCCACCACTGAAAAAACCAGATTGGGTAACCAGGCGGCTAATAATGGCGGCAAATTTCCTTTCACGGCAAAAACGGTTGAAAAGCGGTCAGACATGATAAAAAGCGAGGCAATGATAATACCCAGCGCAAGGTGCATCCCACTTCCACCCCGTGTTTTACGGCTGGCTATGGTTGCTCCAATCAACGTCAATAAAACGACACTAAATGCACCCGCCGTGCGCTTATAACGTTCCATTTTTAAAGTGTCTAGCCCCTCTGTACCCCTTAATTCTTCCCGCTTAACGTGAGCCACTAACTCAGGGGTGGTTAATTTATCTTTTAAATAATCATCACGTCGCAACTCCTCTGGTCGAAGATTGATGGTCAACAATAATGTGTCATGCATCCGAACCTTTTCACCCACAGCCAGCAAATCTCTTTCCGTAACCCGGTAGAGTTTCCATTTGCGCGTCAAGGTGTCCCACTGCATATTTTCCGCTCTTAAATTATAAACCAACTGCTGTTGACGTGTTCTCTGTAAAAATAAACCGCGGGCACTCTTGCTAGCAGTGTCATAATCCCGAATACCAATAAAAGTGTTGGTATCCACTCGCAGATAAAAACAATTGATACAATTAGTATAGGAAACAAATCGAGAAGGATCATTTCGATCTAAATAGGTAGACTGAAACTGTCCTCGAATAATATTAGCTTTTGGAATCCAGTATCGATTGCCAACCCACCAAAGAAGTGCCAGCAGAATGCCCCCCATCAAATAAGGTCTTAAAAATCGGTTGTAACTGGTTCCACTCGATAAAATAGCAATCACCTCGGATTGGGAGGCCATCTTAGAGGTAAAATAAATTACAGCGATAAATACAAATAGGGGGAATAATAAACTCCAGATATGTGGAATAAAGCCAATGTAATATTGATCAAATAATTGGCGGGAGCTCAACCCGGATTGCACAAAATCATCTGTCTTTTCACTAATGTCCACCGCAACGGCCACTAACGTAAACAGCAACATGCAAAAAATGAAAGTAACCAGAAATTTTTTAAGAATATAGCGATCCAGTTGGGGCATGCTCAAAAGTAAAGGAAAGATTTCAGCAACGCTGTTGTAAACGAGGGACCATTTCTTTTTTCCAGGACTCAAAATTGCCTGCCAGAATATGCTTTCTGGCTTCTGTAACCAACCAGCGATAAAAAGCTAGATTATGTATACTGGCAATGGTATACCCTAGAAACTCCTTTGATTTGATTAAGTGTCGCAGATAAGCGCGGCTATAAAATTCACTTACCGGAGAGTCAATCCCCCTATCGAGCGGAGAGTAATCTTTTTCCCATTTCAAGTTGTCAATATTAACAACTCCTTCACTGGTAAAAAGCATGGCATTGCGGCCATTGCGCGTAGGCATAACACAGTCAAACATATCCACTCCCAAGCTGATGCATTCCAAAATATTCCAAGGTGTGCCTACTCCCATCAAATAGCGGGGCTTATCCGCAGGCAGATGCTCACAACACCAACTACATATTTCATAGAGCACGGACTCGGGCTCGCCCACACTTAATCCCCCAATTGCATTACCAGTAGCCTGCTTTGCTGCAACATATTCGCAGGATTCTTTTCGAAGATCCTTGAATGCACCACCCTGCACAATAGGAAATAAATTTTGTGTATAGCCGTAGCGAGGCCGCGTTTTAGAAAAATGATCGAAACAACGATCTAGCCAGCGGTGGGTCAATGCCAGTGAGCGGGTGGCATACGCTCTGTCACAGTCGCCTGGCGGACATTCATCAAACGCCATCATGATATCGGCGCCTATACTACGTTGAATATCCATTACCGACTCTGGTGTAAACAAATGTGCACTTCCATCAATGTGCGACTGAAAGGTTACTCCTTCTTCTTTAATTTTTCGGGTACCCGCTAATGAAAAAACCTGATAACCTCCGCTATCGGTGAGAATGGGCCGGTTCCAGCCCATAAATGTATGTAACCCGCCTGCTGATTCCAAAACAGATAAACCTGGACGCAGGTACAAATGATAGGTGTTGCCCAAAATGATTTGCGCTTTAACATCCTGCAGCAACTGTTGCTGGGTAACGGCCTTTACACTCCCCACTGTTCCAACTGGCATAAAAATAGGCGTAGAGATTTCACCGTGATCGGTATGGATGGTACCCGCTCGTGCCTGGGTAGCCGGATCTGTTTTTTCCAATGTGAATTGTAAGGCGGCCATTACCCGCGCAAGATACAAGGTTCTTGTTATCTTCGTTCCCATGTTGATGACAGATTGGAGAGACGCCATTTTTTACTTCTTTACCACGGCCGCACTGATTCAATTGTTTTATTACGGCTGGTTTTTTAGCCGGCTGGCTTTTTATCGAAAAAAAGAAAAAGTTACCCAACGCCAGCATCCTGTATCGGTTGTGATTTGTGCACGAGATGAAGACGAAAATTTAGCACGTAACCTTCCGGGCGTATTGGTGCAACAATATCCTAGCAGCAAAGAAGTGATTGTCGTGAATGACAATTCAGTAGATGACTCAAAATTTATTTTGCAAGAGCTGAAGCGAACCTTTAAAAATTTACATATCGTCGAATTAACGCAGGAAGCGAAGTTGATCTCTGGTAAAAAATATCCACTCTCTATTGGCATTCGTGAAGCCAATCATGAAATTATGTTACTCACCGATGCAGATTGTGTTCCTTCTAGCGAGCACTGGCTCGAAAAAATGCAAGATGCCTATACGGAGGAAACAGAAATAGTTTTAGGATATGGAGGCTATCATCGCAGAAAAGGACTCCTCAATAAATTAATTCGATTTGAAACCTTTCACACTGCACTGCAGTATCTTTCCTACGCGCTAGCTGGTATTCCTTACATGGGTGTGGGCCGAAATTTATCCTATCGAAAAGATCTTTTTTTACGAAATAAAGGATTTTCTTCTATCAATCATATTCCCAGTGGCGACGATGATTTGTTCATCAATAAATTAACAAATAGCCGAAATACTGCAGTGGTCATTGAACCAGAAGCAATCACGCGATCCATTCCAAAAACTACGTGGGGAAGTTGGTTGCGTCAAAAATCAAGACACTACACGACTGCCAAATATTATAAACCGCTCCATAAATTTTTATTGGGCCTCTATTTCATTTCTCAGTTTTTATTCTACCCTCTATTAGGAGTGGCACTCGTTTTTTGTAATTGGCAATGGGTTGTTGCAGTGGCTGCAATAAAGTTGATTCCACAAGCAGTGATTCTATATAAATCCATGGTTAAACTTGACGAAAAAGACCTCTGGCCTTGGTTTATCTTTTTAGATATGTGGATGTTCTTTTATTACCTCATCTTCTTCCCCGCCTTGTGGAGAAGACCTGCCAAAAGCTGGAGTTAATCATGCCGGTTGTGCCTTCTTCTGAACCCACTGGAGTCAACCTCGTTACAAAGTACTTTGCTGATTTTAGCTCCACGCAACTTACACAACTAGAAAAACTAGATTCGCTTTACCGAGAATGGAATGAAAAAATTAATGTGATCTCCCGAAAAGATATTGACGCCTTGTACGAACGTCACATCTTACACTCCTTGAGTATAGCTGCTGTATTTTCATTTGCACCAGGCACGCAAATTATTGATATTGGAACAGGTGGTGGCTTTCCAGGATTACCATTGGCTATTTTTTTTCCAGATGTACAGTTCCATTTGACAGACAGTATCGCTAAAAAACTAAAAGTTGTAGACGCCGTAGCAACAGAAATAGGACTAAAGAATTTAACTACGCAACACACCAGGTCAGAAGAAATCAAAAACAGAAAATTTGATTACGCTGTATCTAGGGCAGTTGCCCCCTTAAAAGAGCTGTGGAAATGGGGCAAGCCTCTACTAAATAATCACTCTTCTGTAGAGGGCAATGAGCATGTGCCCGGCTTGATCTGTTTAAAAGGAGGAGACCTGACACAAGAGATCCAAGAAAGTGGAACCAGACCTCGTCAAATTGAAATCACGCAGTTGTTTCCACTTCCCTTTTTTCAAGAAAAATATTTACTCTACGTCCCTTGCTGATTTTACTTTACAGTAATAGGAGTCGGCGTGGACCAGTCCAGTTTCAATTGATTATTTTTTCGATCAATATCCGCTAATCGTTGGGAAGGATCAATGTCTACTAACGTAACAGTTGCTAATTTTTTTGTAGTAGACAGCGTATAGGTAGCATGTGTCCATTTCCAAGGAGAATATACTTTACGCGGTAGCGATGAATCTTCAATGGGCTTTTCTCCGTATTGTAAATCAAGCGGTACATAATGCAACTCCCGTGAACCGTCTGCAAAAGTCAATTGAACATCAATAGGCATTGGCATTAAACCCATGCGTTTAATTCTGATTAATGTTTCTTTTCCATCCTCCCACAAACTGTCGATTGTATAGTCAATGGTTTTGGTGGAGTTCACCCAATACTCCTTATACCAATCAAGCTTCATACCGCTTCTTTTTTCTGCCAAACGGATGAGATCATTTACGCTTGGATGTTTAAATTTCCATTTGTCATAATAATCCAATAAAATCTGATCGCGAATACCTGCCCCTGTAATATATCCCAACTGTTCCATAAATACAGCTCCTTTAGAATACGATGCAGTACTATATGCAGCATTTGTATTATAGTGATCGGCATGGGTGGTCAATGGTTCTTCCCGACCACTTTTTGCAAGGTTGACATACCCGCGGTAGGATCCAAGATGTGCAAATCCTGTATCAGCCTGCAAAAATGCAGAGATACGATCCTCTGCATACGTTGTAAATCCTTCGTCCATCCATGCATACAATGACTCATTGGTAGCCAACACGCCCTGATACCAGCTATGCATCCATTCATGTAACCACGCGCCTGGTCCAATCAGTAAGGTAGACATTGGGTATTCCATACCTCCGTCTCCGCCATGAATGAAAGAGTATTGTTTGTAAGGGTAGCCACCAAAATGTTTTTCTATAAAGGGCAAGGCACGAGCAGCATCAGTTAATATTTTCTCCCAACTCTCTGCTTTCTCATTGGTAGGCTTATACAATAAATGTAGCGTCAGCTCAGGAATAGCGGGAGAAGTTTTTGTAGCGGGAATACTATCACGAACACGTAAAGAACGATGTAAAAAATCAGGATCTGCCGCCCACATAAAGTCGTGCACCTGAGGCGCATAAAAATGCCAGGTTAGTTTGTCTCCAGCAAGTCTGTTTACAACTTGACCCTTTTTTTCATATCCGTATCCAATCTGCGCAGGATTTTGCAAATAACCCGTACCACCTAAAATATAATTACGATCAATTTTAATTTTCACATCATAATTTCCCCAAACGCCATAAAATTCACGACCTACATAGGGAGTGGGATGCCACCCATCTTCATCATACTCGCAAATTTTTGGATACCACTGACTCATCGAGTAACGAACTTTTGAGCTAGGGTTATCTCGACCACTTCTACGCACCTGTAGAGGAATCTGTCCTTCAAAGTTTAAATCAAACACCACTTTTGAACGTGGCGCAATTGGTTTATCCAATACAACTTCTAAAATAGTTTCGTGATTAATCAGTTGTTGTACCCGGCCATTCATTTTCAATTCATGAACAGTTTGCTCTCCTACTTCATCTGGCTTCAAATTGACGATCCGATCTTTCACACGCTGATCCCAATCTACTCCGCGTCCTACTTGAATAGTTCCTTGTCTACGACTACGCACATCCATCATACTTCCCGGACGAAAAGCATTGAAGTACAAATGAAAAAATACACGACGTAGTGTATCAGGAGAGTTATTCCAATAGTCAAGTCGCTGTTTTCCAATAAAGCGGTTGGTTTGGACATTCATATCTACTTCCATAGCATAACTCACGCGTTGTTGCCAGGAACCTGATTGGGCTGAAGCAGTAGTCAACATTACAAAACAAAGTAGGGAGAAGAATAGTCGACACATAGGTAAGCAATTAAATAGGGTTAAGATAATCCAGCGAGCACAATAACAATTTCACCTTTTATAGTTTTAGACGAAAAATGATTGACACACTCGCGTAAGGTTCCTCTAAAATTTTCCTCAAACCGTTTTGTCAACTCTCTACTAACACTACAAGACCTTTCCTCGCCAAAATAGGTACAAAACTCTTCGAGTGTTTTCAACAACCGCTGAGGAGATTCATAAAAAATTAGGGTGCGCTCCTCTGTAGCTAATTTTTTCAACAAGGTTTGACGCCCTTTTTTGAGTGGTAAAAATCCTTCAAAGCAAAAACGAGTAGCAGGTATTCCACTATTGACTAAAGCCGGAACAAATGCAGTAGCGCCGGGCAAACACTCTACCCGAATACCTGCATTAACACAAGCGCGAACTAATAAAAAAGCAGGATCTGAAATACCCGGCGTTCCTGCATCAGTAATCAAAGCCATTTTTTTTCCAGCAATAAGTTGTTGAACCAAGTGGTCAACTACTTTATGCTCATTGTGCTGATGAAAGGGAGTAATGGGTTTTTGAATCTGATAGTGTTGCAAAAGAACAGAACTCGTTCTTGTGTCTTCTGCTAAAATTAAATCTACTTCTTTTAAAACAGCAAGGGAACGAAGCGTAATATCCTGTAAATTTCCAATGGGAGTAGGAACCAGATATAAAGACGAAAGTGTGTGTTGTTCAGTCGGATTTTGATCTATAGATATTGAATCCGTCACGTTATAATTTTTTTTTCTGTTCAGGCTTTTTCAGCATGAACTTCAAAATATTCCATCACCGGGTTAGAAAGTAATTTTTCCGCTGCTTCCCGTGCAATTGTTTCTGCCTGGTCTACCGAGGAGGCTTCAACCAGCAAAGTGATATTTTTTCCTACTCGTACGTCTGTTACACTCTGTAATCCAAGATTAGAAAGACCACCCAATACAGCTTTACCCTGCGGATCTAGCAATTCTTTGTGAGGCATTACTTTTATTTCTACTCGGTAGCTCATGCAAATTGTTTTTTAAAAAACAAAGATAAGAGAACGTACCCCACAATCGTTAGAGGAATAGCTAGCCATTTAAGGAAAACTGAAAGAACAATAGCAAGCAATACAGTGCTATAACGTAATTTATTTTCCTTCCAGGTATAGGAACTGAATTTGAAGGCTAGTATGGGAATTTTAGAAACCATAAGTCCACTCAATAAACCAATCACTGCATATAAAAACAAAGGACTTAAAAGAGTAGATAAGACCCAATTGTCATTTACATTCCAGTAAATAAGAGGAAGTGAAGCAATAAAAAGACCCGCAGCAGGAACGGGTAAACCTTGAAAATAGGTAGGGGCTGCAGCGCCTGCATTGAGATTGAAACGTGCCAATCGCCATGCGGCGGCAGCGGGAATAAAAAAAGCGGGTAGAAGCCCAATCGTGGTTTGATCCAGCGCTTCTTGGTCTGCAGCAAACGAGAGTCGAAGAAATTGATATAGTATAAGTGAAGGCGCCACTCCAAATGTTACCACGTCAGACAATGAATCTAATTCTCTTCCCATCTCAGATCCCGCTTTTAACAAACGAGCGAGAAAACCATCGAGATAATCCACTACCGCTCCCGCTCCAATAAATAAGGATGCCATCCAAATTTGCGCTGGTAAATCATAGGAATACTGCCCCTGTGGATCGGCTACTAAAATAATGCCGGGCTGTAAAACAGCTACACAAGCCATACAGCCAAAAACAAGATTCAATAAGGTGAATAAATTAGGAAGCTGTTTGATCATACCGATCGTTTCATTAGTGACTCGATCTCCTCGGCCTCAATAGGTATATTTTTCATTAGGTCCTTATTGCCAGTTCGGGTAATCCATACATTATTTTCAATACGCACACCCAGTTGCTCTTCTTCAACATATATGCCTGGCTCAATGGTAAAAACCATGCCTGGTTTTATTGGAGAGGTTCGGGTACCCAGATCATGTACGTCAACCCCTAGATGATGTGAGATGCCGTGATAAAGATATTTGCGATAAGCCCTGTTTTCTGGATCCTCATTTTTTACATCGGATTTACGCAATAACCCTAATTTCAAAAATTGCTGGGTAGCTTCCTCACCCACTTTATCCGTGTAATTCAAAATCGTAATTCCTGGCTTTAAAATGCTTTTTGCATAATTATGCAAATGAAGGCATGCGTTATAAATATTTTTTTGCCTGCGTGTAAACTTGCCACTTACCGGAACGGTTCTTGTCAAATCTGCACAGTAGCCACCATACTCTGCACCAAAATCCATTAATAACAACTCGCCGTCCTTACACACTTGATTGTTGGCAATATAATGTAAGGTACGGGCGCGATCTCCACTGGCAATGATACTATGATAGGCAGGTCCGGTAGCCCGTTGATTTAAGAAAGAGTGATAAATCTCCGCTTCAATTTCATACTCCATTACGCCTGGCCGGATAAATCCTAATAGTCTTCGAAACGTTTGCTCAGTAATATGAATTGCTTTTTCTAGTACTTCTACTTCGTAGGAAGTTTTAATCGCTCTTACCTCGCGCATGATTTTTGCAGCACGGCAGTACTGATGCAACGGATAGCGTTGTTGAATTTCATCGATAAAACGATATTCACGGCTTCGAATCAAACTAGCCTTACGATCATTTTCATTACTATCTAAACAAATCGTATCAGCCAAATGAATCCAAGTTTGCAAAAGCGCATCTATACTATCTAACCATACAACGGTCGAAATACCACTGATTGCCTGTGCTTCTTTCACCCGCAACTGACGACCATCCCATTTCTCTTTTAATTCATTGGGGCGCACCAACACCAACACCTCTCTGTATTTGGGATCCGGATTGTCGGGGAATAAAATCAGCATCGTGTCTTCCTGCTCAATACCACAGAGCCAAAACAAATCACTGTTTTGTTTAAAGGCATGCAAGGCATCTCCATTGGATGGAAAAGCGTCATTACTCCCAAAAATGGCAATGGTTTGAGCCGGTAATTCTTTTACAAAACGTTCTCTGTTCTGCTTGAATAGTTCGGGATTCAGTGGATGGTATTTCATGCAACAATGAATTGAGAGGCCTTTGAAGCGCCCGATGAGGAATAATTATTATTAGAAGAGACCGTATAAGGCTCCGTCTACTTTACTGATAATATCTCCTAGATCTTCTTCTCGCTCTGCAAACTTGTTCTTATCAACATCGATCACCAATAACTTTCCTTCTTTATAACCACCGATCCACTTGTTATAGTATTCGTTGAGTTTTTTAAGATAATCAAGACGAATATTCTCCTCGTAATCACGTCCTCTTTTTTGAATCTGGCCCACCAATGTAGGAACAGAAGCTTGCAAATAGATTAAGAGGTCGGGCGGTTGCACCAACGACTTGAGTGTCTGGAAAAAATTGTAGTAATTATCAAAATCACGTTTGCTCATCAACCCCATTTCATGAAGGTTAGGCGCAAAGATGTTTGCATCTTCATAAATAGTACGATCCTGAATTACTGTTTCCGTACCCTGCTGAATTTCCACCAACTGACGAAGGCGGCTATTTAAAAAGTACACTTGCAAATTGAAACTCCATCGGGGCATATCCTCATAAAAGTCCATGAGGTATGGATTATGGTCCACATCTTCAAAATGCGGAATCCATTTATAATGTTTACTAAGTAGCTCGGTCAACGTGGTTTTACCCGCTCCGATATTACCTGCTACTGCAATGTGTTTGGGTTTTTTTGCCTTTGCCATTCCGGTATCTGATGCCCTATTTTAGGTGGGGGTTAAAAGTAGGAAAAATCAGTAATAGTTAAGCCCCATTGCGCTCCTAACTTTCGTCATCGTTGCACGCGCACTTGCACGAGCTTTTTCAGCTCCGGCCTCCATTACCTGACGCAGGTAAGCAGCATTATTGCGGATACCTTCTGCCTTTTCACGAATGGGAGAAATAAACCGAATCATGTCTTCGGCCAGTTGTTTTTTCAAGTCACCATATCTGATCGTACAGTTGTTAAAAGCAGCCTCATAGCTCTCCACAACTGCTTGATCACTAACCAATCGCATCAACTGAAAAATATTCTCAATATAATCAGGCTTCACAGAATTAGGCGTAGTGGGTCCCGCATCCGTTTTGACCTTCATCACTTTTTTACGGATTCCTTCATCATCGTCAGAAAGATATAAAGTAGCCAGGTTGTTTTCACTCTTGCTCATTTTTCCAGCACCGTCCAAACTGGGAACTTTCACTAATTCACTTCCATAGTTGAATGCATGAGGCTCCGGAAAAATATTCCCATAGCGATGATTAAACCGTTGTACAAAATTGCGCGCCATTTCAAGGTGCTGTTCCTGATCTTTTCCCACTGGTACCAGCGCAGCACGATGAAGAATGATATCCGCAGTTTGTAATACTGGATAAGTAAGAAGTCCTGCATTCACATTTTCAGGATGCAGACGGGCCTTTTCTTTAAAAGTGACTGTTTTTTCCAACTCCCCTTTGTAGGCGAGCATATTTAAATACAAATACAACTCTGCTGTTTCTGGCACATGGCTTTGGCAATACAAGGCTACTTTTTCGGGATCCAAACCACAAGCGATATTTTCGGCCAGCACCCGATTCACATTTTCTTTTAGTTCACGCGTATCTGGATGTGTGGTTAATGAATGCAAATCGGCCACCATGAAAAAACAAGTATACTCCTCTTGCATACGTACATAATTACGCAGGGCCCCAAAGTAATTTCCCAGATGTAAAAACCCGGTGGGGCGTATACCGCTCATCACTATTTGCTTCTGCTTGTCCATTGGGGGCGAAGATAGCAAAAGGGATGAGTTATCTTTGTTTCCGCTAGTAAAAACAACATATGTCAAACCCAATTATTCATTTGGAGGAAATCAGAAAAAGCTACTTTATGGGCAAACATGAATTACCTGTGCTCAAAGGGCTTTCGCTGGATATTTTTAAAAATGAATATGTTGCGCTGATGGGGCCTTCTGGTTCTGGGAAAAGTACCCTGATGAATATCATTGGTTGTTTGGATACTCCTACTGATGGCCGTTATGTGCTGAACAATAATGATGTTAGTCAAATGGCTGACGATGCATTAGCAACGGTTCGTAATAAAGAAATTGGTTTCGTCTTTCAACAATTTAATCTACTACCCCGTTTAACAGCTGCTGAAAATGTAGCACTTCCTCTGGTTTACGCGGGTATGAAGAAAAAAGAAAGATTAGAGAAGGCCATGCGAATGTTGGAACTGGTTAAACTAACCGATCGTAGCCATCACCGTCCCAACGAATTATCGGGTGGGCAATGTCAACGCGTTGCCATTGCGCGAGCGCTCGTCAATGATCCCTCTTTGATTCTTGCAGATGAACCTACCGGCAATTTGGATAGTAAGACCTCTGCTGAAATCATGGAAATTTTTGAAGAGATCTATCAAAATGGAAATACAATAGTAGTAGTTACACACGAAGAGGATATAGCAAAGCACTCCCGTCGCATCATTCGCTTAAGAGATGGGATTATTGAAACCGATAAGCTTAACCCGCTATATAGTAACGCTCCCGCTCATGCCTGATTTTTTTAAAAGCAATTGAACCTTCGGACTTCGCCTTTGTTACAGTAAATTTGGGTCCTAAAACACGACCCTATTTTACATGGCATTTAAGATTTATACAAAAACAGGAGACAGCGGAACCACGTCGCTGATTGGAGGAACAAAAGTACCCAAGTCACATTTACGTATTGAAGCATATGGCACCGTCGATGAACTGAATTCGTATGTCGGACTCTGTCTGGATTTAATACCGGATGAAGCTGGCAAAAAAATTTTATCGGAAATACAAGACCGATTATTTACAATTGGCTCTTCACTTGCCTGTGATCCCGAAAAAGAGCCAGGCTTCGCACTCCCCGATCTTTTAGAAACAGATGTGGAATTATTGGAAAAAGAAATTGATCGGATGACTAGCGAGTTACCCGAAATGAAGAGCTTTATACTTCCTTCTGGCCATCCTACCGTTTCTCAATTACATATTTTAAGATGCATTTGTCGCAGAGCAGAGCGTTGTTGTGTACGAATGGGCTATGAAGGATTGTCCGTTGAGCCCCTAGTGATCATCTATTTAAACAGACTTAGTGATTATTTATTCGTACTGGCACGCTACACGGGTAAATTATTAAATGCCCCAGAGGTGCCCTGGAAACCACGTTTACAAAAATCCTAAATGATCTGTCCATCCCGCATGGACCAAACGCGATCACTTTTTGCTGCTAATTCTTCATTGTGGGTAACAATAAGAAAGCTTTGTCCCAGTTCATTTTTTAATGAAATAAATAACTGATGTAATTCTCGTGCATGCGCAGAATCCAAATTACCCGTAGGCTCGTCTGCTAATACAACAGAAGGCTTATTGATTAATGCCCTAGCCACCGCAACACGTTGCTGTTCTCCGCCTGATAGCTCTGAAGGCTTATGTGTAAGTCTGTTTTCCAACCCCATTTTTTTCAGCAGTTCAGTTGCCGCTTGTTTTACCTCATTCCTTTTTCGTCCGGCAATCCAAGCAGGAATTGAAACATTTTCTAACGCATTGAACTCCGGTAATAAATGATGAAACTGAAAAACAAATCCAATGTGTTTATTCCGAAAAGCAGCGAGTTGTTTCCCCTTTAAATTCGAAAAATCCGTTCCATTCATCGTGATTTGCCCTTTGTCGGGCGTATCCAGCGTACCTAAAATGTGGAGCAAGGTACTTTTGCCACAACCCGATGGTCCCACAATAGTAGCCAATTCTCCCTTTTGAAGGCTAATAGAGACCCCTTTCAACACCTCCAGTGCTCCAAATCTTTTATATAGTTCAGTGGCAATTAACACAGTTCAAAATCCAATACCCGAAACTATCAAAAACCAGCCAATTGTTGGGTTCGTAGAAAGGTTATTTGGAAAATAACCTAATCCAATTACATTTGCGCAAAATTGGACCTATGTTTTGGACACTTGAATTAGCCTCATTTTTGGAAGATGCGCCTTGGCCCGCAACAAAAGACGAGTTGATCGATTATGCGATTCGCTCAGGCGCACCCATTGAAGTTGTCGAAAACTTACAGGAACTGGAAGACGAAGGTGATGTATTCGAAACGATCGAAGACATCTGGCCTGACTATCCTACGCAGGATGACTTTTTATTTAATGAAGACGAATATTAATTTGTCTCTTATTTCTCCATCTTTTCGATAACAGTCTGTGTAACGCCGGTAAAGCTGAATCCACCATCATGGAATAGATTCTGCATGGTTACAAAGCGTGTCATATCACTAAACAACGTCACACAATAATTGGCACAGTCATCGGATCCTGCATTTCCTAACGGACTCATGGCCTCGGCGTAATTCATAAATCCATCAAAGCCTTTCACTCCACTTCCTGCAGTGGTGCGAGTGGGTGATTGAGAAACGGTATTGACGCGAACCTTACGTTTTACGCCGTAGTGATATCCAAAACTACGGGTTACACTTTCCAACAATGCTTTAGCATCTGCCATTTCGTTATAATCGGGAAATACCCGTTGTGCGGCGATATAGCTAAGCGCTACTACACTACCCCAATCATTTAGCGCGTCTACATCCCAGGCGGTACGCAATACGCGGTGTAAGCTCATCGCAGAAATATCCAGTGTCTTTGAATTCCACTCATAATTCATTTCTGTATAACTCTTTCCTTTTCGCACATTCAAACTCATTCCAATCGAGTGTAGCACAAAATCAATTTTTCCTCCAAAATGCTGCATGGATTGTTCAAATAGGTTTTTGAGATCATCCATATTTGTTACATCAGCCCCTATCACAGGTGCATTACCACAGGCTTCAGCAAGTTTATTGATCTCCCCCATGCGAAGCGCAACTGGTGCATTCGTCAAAACAATTTGAGCTCCTTCTTCATAACAACGAAGTGCTGTTCTCCAGGCAATCGAACGCTCATCCAGCGCCCCAAAAATGATCCCCTTTTTCCCTTTAAGCAATTGGTTGGACATAGTTATGATTTGAGTCGTAAAAGTAAGAAGATATTTGACTTCTACCCGTACTAACACACGTTCTTACTAAAGCGAACTATATTTACAAATATGGCTCACTACACCGTTATCACTGGAACGGGATGCTATATCCCACCGATTGTAAAAACAAACAAAGAGTTTGTTGGACAAACCTTTTATGCAGACGATGAAAAAATAATTGACGCACCCGGTGAGGAGGTTGTGCAGAAATTCAAAGAAATAACTGGAATTGCAGAAAGGCGATACGCAGAGGAAAAAACAACTGCTTCTGATATGGCTGTATGGGCAGCGCAACAAGCTATTACCGAAAGTGGAATTAATCCTGAGGAGCTTGACCAACTTATCGTAGCGCATAATTTTGGCAACGTCGTAAAAGGAACCATTCAAACAGACGTAATACCCGCGCTGGCCTCACGTGTTAAACATGAGCTGGGAATAAAAAATCCATCTTGCGTGGCTTACGACATCTTGTTTGGATGCCCAGGTTGGATTCAAGGTGTCATTCAAGCGGATGCTTTTATGAAAGCAGGTATTGCAAAAAAAGCACTGGTGATTGGAACAGAGACCCTCAGTAGAGTAGTCGATAAATTTGACCGCGACAGCATGATTTTTGCTGATGGCGCAGGCGCTGCGATTTTAGAATATCAGCCCGCTACCAAGGGTACCGCAGGAATACTTTCTGCCAGCGTACAAAGTCATTGTGTAGACGAAGCTTACTACCTTTTTTTCGGAAAAAGTAATAAACCCCAATCAGACGCAGACGTGCGCTATATCAAAATGAAAGGCCGTAAAGTGTATGAATATGCCATGCAAAATGTTCCAGCAGCCATGAAGGATTGTTTGGACAAGGCAGGGGTTTCTATCACAGAAGTTAAAAACGTTTTCCTCCACCAGGCTAATGAAAAAATGGATGAGGGGATTATCAAAAGACTTTTTAGGTTGTACGGCTTAAAAGATAGCCCCAAACATATCATGCCCATGAGTATTCATGAACTTGGAAACAGTTCGGTGGCAACGGTCCCCACCCTTTTTGACCAGGTTCGAAAAGGACATTGGAAAGAACATAAACTGCACCCGGGAGACATCGTCTTATTTGCTTCCGTTGGAGCCGGCATGAACATCAATGCGGTTTGTTACCGTATGTAATAGCAGGCCTTTCCATTATCTTCGCAAGCAGTAAATCTACAGGCGAAGATGACGATCTCCTACAAATGGTTATGTGATTATTTGCCCGTCAAACCGGACCCTCAGCAATTGAGTTCCATTCTTACTTCCATTGGGCTGGAGGTAGAAAGCATGCATCCCTATGAACAAGTAAAAGGAGGCCTCAATGGTTTGGTCATTGGAGAAGTTCTGTCCACACAAAAACATCCTAACGCAGATAAGCTCACGCTTACTAAAGTGAATATTGGCCAAGGGGAACCCCTCTCCATTGTGTGCGGAGCTCCAAATGTAGCTACTGGACAAAAAGTAGTAGTAGCCCCAGTGGGTACAACAATTTTTCCAACCAAGGGAGAGCCGCTCACTATGCGTGTTGCAAAAATCAGAGGAGAAGAAAGCCAAGGAATGATTTGTGCCGAAGATGAGATTGGGTTAGGAGAAAGTCATGCGGGCATCATGGTACTAAATTCCAATACAAAACCAGGTACATCTGCTGCAACGTATTTTGAATTATATGAAGACATCATCTATGAAATCGGCTTAACTCCCAACCGAATGGACGCGATGAGTCATTGGGGAGTAGCCCGCGATGTTTGTGCCTACTTGAGTCACCATGAAAATAAAGAGCTGACTCCTCTTCGTCCTGCATCACCTACCCTTACTAGTTCTGCTCAACAAGCACCGATTATCGTTCAAATTGAAAATGAGAAGGCCTGCCCCCGCTATTCAGGAATTTCCATGCAGGGCATACAGGTGGGCCCTTCGCCAAAGTGGATGCAACAACGGTTGCAAGCGATTGGCCTTCGTCCCATCAATAATATTGTGGATGTCACTAACTATGTTCAGCACGAAACAGGTCAGCCCTTACATGCTTTTGATGCTGCAGCTATTACCGGTAATAAAGTAATCGTTAAAAATCTTGCCTCTAACACTCCTTTCATCACCTTAGACGAAGTTGAAAGAAAATTACACGCCGACGATCTTATGATCTGTAATGCGACTGAAAGCATGTGCCTCGCAGGTGTATTTGGAGGGATTAAAAGTGGAGTAAAAGAAAACACGACTAGCCTCTTTTTAGAAAGCGCCTTTTTTGAAGGCATCTCTATACGCAAAACTTCATTTAGACATGGATTGCGCACCGATGCCGCTACTCGATTTGAAAAAGGCACCGATATCAGTGCCACGGTAACTGTATTGGAAAGAGCTGTTCAGTTAATTCAGGAAACGGCTGGAGGGCAGATTAGCGGACCCTTGATTGATCACTATCCGCATCCCGCTTCTAAAAAACAAGTAACCGTCAAATGGTCTTTCTTGACCCGACTGAGTGGCAAAAATTATACGCCAACCGCTGTCAAGAAAATACTGATTAGGTTAGGCTTTGATTGGCTAAAGGAATCAGCTGAACAATTTGTTGTGGCGGTTCCTTATCACAAAACAGATATCAGTATGTCCGCCGATATCGTAGAAGAAATTGTCCGAATCGATGGCTTGGATAATATCGAAATTCCTTCGCATATTCAGCTGACTCCTTCATCAGGACAAAACGAATGGCGTGAGCAACTTCGCGAAAAAACTGCCAACCAACTAGCCGGTATGGGGTATCAGGAAATGATGACAAACTCCATTACCAATGCAACTTATTATTCTTCGCAGGACCAGCAAACGCTGGTTACCATGATTAATAGCCTAAGTGCGGAGCTGAATTGTCTTCGTCCTTCATTATTAGAAACCGCCTTAGAAGTAGTTGCGCACAATTTGAATCACCGCAATCTGAATTTGCGATTATTTGAATTGGGAAAAATTTATAGCCGCACCAGCGATCAGGTGTACCAAGAATCTGACAGACTCTGTGTAGTGCTAACAGGTGAAAAACAAGAAACAAGTTGGAGACAACAGACTCAGTCTACTGATTTCTATACACTGAAAGGAGCCATTGATGCGATGATTACCGGATTAGGATTAGCAGCAAAAACCAGTGAAATCACGCTTGAAAAATTCGCTGCATGTGTAGAATGGACCATAGGAAAACAAAGTGTCGGATATGGTGGAATGGTTTCTACTGCACTTTTATCTAAAATGGGTATCAAACAACCCGTTTTTTTTGCAGAACTAAACTGGATTGCCTTAACTGAGCAATTTCAAAACCGAGCCGTAAAGATTCAAGAAATTCCTAGGTTCCCCGCTGTACAAAGAGATTTAGCGCTTGTGGCACCGCGTACCCTAAAATGGGAAGCTATCGCCCACACTGTGCAAAAGATCCGGATTCAAACATTACAGGATATCAAACTCTTTGATATATTCGAAAGTGACAAGTTAGGAAAGGATAAAAAATCGATGGCGGTCAACTTTACCTTTCAGGACAAAGAAAAAACGCTCACCGATAAAGAAATTGAAGGCTGGATGCATTCAATCCTTACCACACTTGAAAAAGAATTATCCGTTACTATCAGAAAATGAGTACCCTCCAACAAGACCTGCAGCGACTGGAAGAAAAATTGCAGCAATTAATCCAGTTACAACAAACCTTGCACACTGAAAAAGAAAACCTGCAAGCTGCCCTACGTAAAGCAGAAGTTGAAAAAACAACATGGCAACAAAAAGCTGAAAGCACAGAACAACAACTACATGGTTTAAAGCTTAATCAGAAAAATCTGAATGAGTCGGACCGAAAAGAAATGGAGAAAAAAATCAACCAATACATCCGCGAAATCGATCGCTGTATTACACAGCTTGGAGAATAAATCATGAGTGAACTACTTCCATTATCAGCCGTAATTGGCGACCGCACCTACCGAATAAAGGTAGAGCCCACAGACGAAGCTGCTGTTCGCCAAACATTAAAACTAATCAATGACAAAATAGTGGAACTAAAATCCATCTATGTTGGAAAAGACATGCAGGATTATATTTCGATGACCCTTCTATGGTTTGCCACACAACCTACTCAAACTGCAAGCACTACTGATGATAGTGAAATCAAAAAAGGAATACAACTGCTCGAACAGTTGGTTGATGCAGAATTAAAACAACGCTGAGCTTATTTATTTAATAGCTCCTGCATTTTCTTAACCAACGCTTCGCCTCTTAAATTTTTCGCAATGATTTTTCCTTGCGGATCTAGTAATAAATTCTGGGGAATAGCCTGAATGCCGTATTGTTTAGCAACCGCATTATTCCAGAATTTCAAATCACTCACATGTGTCCAGGTTAGCTGATCGTCATGAATAGCTTTCATCCATTTGTCTTTTTGTCCTTCGCGATCCAAGGAGACACCTAACACATAAAAATTATTACCCTTGTATTGATTAAAAACTTTTACCACATTAGGATTCTCTTGTCTGCATGGCCCGCACCAACTGGCCCAAAAATCAATCAATACATATTTGCCGCGTAAAGAAGAAAGTTGAACGGGCTGGTCGAGTGTGTCATTTTGTGTAAAGTCGGGTGCGATACGACCAACACCAGTTTTTTTTGCAGTTTCCAATCGATCCTTGAAAGCCACCGCCGATGGATAAGTCCGAATTGTTTCAGACAATCCCTCGTAGAGAGGCTCTATTTTTTCAGGATTAATATCATATCCTGCATATTGTTGTAACGCATAAAAAGCAACTGGAGAATTTGATTCAGTTTTAGCGAAAGGCGCTAAAACAGATTCTTTCATCGCTTCATCCAAACTATCGATCTTAGCTTCTACACGATCGCGGGTTGCAGCATCCTTTGCTGCGTTCGCCTTCGCATAATCTTGATAAAGTCCCTTCATTTGGTCTTCATAAGGCTTCAACCCCGCTTGAAGACGCAAATACGCTTCATGATTTTTTGAGCCCTTTACGGTACCATTACTAAAAGAGTCAACTGAATGGATGCGAATTTTTCCAGGTCCTGCATAAAACACAAAGTAGTCCCTGTTCTGTGCCATGGAGCCTGATCCCAATGGAACGGCCTGTTTGGCTTTTGCTGCATCTTTCAACACAGGAAACTTAACTCGCAAACGCAATAAATCTGGCTCATCCAACTGGACAGAAAAAGAGTAGACTCCCTCAGCAATTTTACAGCTATCCGTAACAAAAGCTCCACCCACTTTATGGTATAAATAAACCCACTCGGGTTCCGTTTTAAAATTTTTCAAATCGCCTTTGATAGACAGAGACTTAGTCTTATCCTGAGCCTTTACAAAAAAAGGCAACAAAAAGGCTGCAAAAAGGAGTATACGCATAAGGTAAATTAAGGGGACCAATATACGCATCTTTCCGTACCTTTGTATCCCACATAATTGTGGAACAAGCATTGTGAAACACTTAAATCAAAAATTCAATGGATCCCAATATATTGTACGCCTTAATTGGCGTAGCCGCTGGAGGAATTGGCCTCCTGGCAGGTCGCGTCTTCTTTTCGAAGGGAAGCCGTAAGCAGATCGAAGGGGCTGAAATTCAAGCACAAACGATTTTAAAGGAAGCAGAACTCAGAGCCGAAACCGTCCGGAAGGAAAAGGAATTGCAGGCGAAAGAGCGCTTTGTTCAGTTAAAAGCTGAGCACGAGAAAGAGGTGCTGGAAAAAACGCGTAAGATCAATGATTCTGAAAACAGAGCCCGACAAAAAGAGCAATCGGTCAACCAGAAGGAAAATAACCTGGACAAGCAGATCAAGGAAAATGAGACGATCAAGGAAAATCTGAATCGTCAAATCGAGTTGGTCAATATCAAAAGAACAGAGCTGGAGAAGCACCAGGAAGAACACATTCGCCGTCTTGAAAAAATTTCTAACCTTTCTGCTGACGACGCTCGTGCGCAATTGATCGAAAGCTTACGTAACGAAACGCAGACCAAGGCCCTGGCACTTCAACAGGAAATTATCGAAGAAGCCAAGCAAAAAGCGCAAAAAGAGGCCAGAAAAATTATTATTCAAACCATTCAGCGTACTGCTGCGGAGCAGGCGATTGAAAATTCAATCACAGTATTCAATCTGGAAAGTGATGAAATCAAAGGCCAGATCATTGGCCGGGAAGGTCGAAACATTCGTGCTATTGAAGCCGCTACCGGAGTGGACCTCATTGTAGATGACACCCCGGAGGCAATCCTGTTGTCCAGCTTTGACCCCCTTCGCCGTGAAATTGCCCGACTCAGTTTACAAAGACTGGTCAGTGATGGACGTATTCACCCCGCCCGAATTGAAGAAGTGGTAGAAAAGACAAAAAAGCAGATAGAAGAACAGGTCATGGAAATTGGTGAGCGCACCGTTATTGAGCTTGGTATTCATGGTCTGCATAAAGAACTTATCAGAATGGTCGGAAGAATGCGTTTCCGCTCTTCCTATGGCCAGAATCTACTTATGCATAGCCGTGAAACAGCCAATTTGTGTGCGACCATGGCTGCAGAATTGGGACTGAACCCTAAGCTGGCCAAACGAGCTGGTTTATTGCATGATATTGGAAAAGTACCGGATGAGGAAAGCGAATTAAGCCACGCCCTGTTAGGTGCCAAATTAGCTGAGAAATACGGTGAAAATCCTGCCGTGGTTAATGCCATTGGGGCACACCACGACGAAATGGAAATGCAATACGTGATATCTCCCATTATTCAGGCCTGCGACGCCATTTCTGGTGCCCGTCCTGGAGCAAGGAGAGAAATCATGCAACAGTATTTGCAGCGTATCAAAGACCTGGAAAACCTGGCAATGTCCTACAATGGAGTTGAGAAGGCCTACGCCATCCAAGCGGGTCGTGAGCTACGGGTGATTGTAGAAGCCGAAAAGGTCAGCGACCAGGAATCGGACCGACTTTCCTTTGAAATAGCCCAAAAAATCCAAACGGAGATGACTTTCCCTGGCCAAATTAAGGTGACAGTTATCCGCGAAAAAAGAGCGGTAAATGTTGCCCGATAGGGTGATTTTCACTAACTTTGCCGTCCTTAAAACTTTTGACATGAACGCCATTGCCTTTGTACATGAGCAGCTGACGGCTAAAAAAGACTTCCCGGCCTTCAAACCCGGCGATAATATTACCGTCAATTACAAGATCATTGAGGGAAACAAGGAGCGTATCCAGTCCTTCAAAGGCGATGTGATCAAAAAACAGGGAACTGGGCATACGGCCAGCTTTACCGTTCGTAAAATTTCGGATGGTGTAGGTGTGGAAAGAGTATTCCCAATCTTTTCCCCCAATATAGATTCTATCGAATTGAATAAAACCGGTCAAATACGTCGTGCTAAACTTTTCTATCAGCGTAAGCGTAGTGGCAAGAGCGCACGTATCCGTGAAAAGAGAATGGCGGTTAGCGAATCAGCTAAATCTTAATGAACAGCGACCTGTTAAAAAATCCCGACTCTTTAACAAGTCGGGATTTTTTTATACCGTTACCTTTCTTGTATCCTATCTTTACAAAACAACTCCCGACTATGACAAATCCTATTTTACTCGGAATGCTTGGCACCAATGAAATCATCATCATTCTTGTGATTGTACTACTTATGTTTGGAGGTCGTAAAATTCCTGAATTGATGAAAGGCCTTGGAAAAGGAGTTCGCGAATTCAACGATGCCAAGAATAACGTGAAAAAAGAAATCGAAGAGAGCGCTAATGATGTTACCCGCTCTACTAAAGACTAATCTCTTTTTTTCGAAAAGTTGCGTACCCCCCAACTGGAGTTTCACAAAGGGATTTCTTGCTCCGATTGGCTTCTTGTTATTTTTGTCAACCTCCATTGCCCAAATAGGGCCCCGGGGTTTCAATACACTTTTTGACACGACCAGTTGGCAAAATCCGTCTGGTGTAAAGTTGAATCCACAAGCCATCTCCTTTGTAGAGTCCTATATGAATCGTTATGGAAATGGACTTCAAAAAATGAAGGATTGGGGTCTTCCGTATTTTAATATGATGGATCAAGTATTAACTGAAGCCGGTTTACCCGGACAGTTAAAATACCTGGCTGTAATTGAATCTGGACTGCGTTCCACTGCACAGTCATGGGCAGGGGCAGTGGGTCCCTGGCAATTTATGCCGGCCACAGGGCGTCGCTATGGACTAAAAATTACGCCCGCATTGGATGAACGGATGGAGTATATAAAAAGCACAAAAGCCGCAACCCGTTACCTAAAGGATCTCTTTACACAATTTCAGGACTGGCTGTTGGTGATTGCAGCATACAATGGTGGAGAAGGGGCTGTAGCGCGTGCAATTCAACGCAGTCAAAGTCGCGATTTTTGGAAACTGCAATATTACTTACCGGCAGAATCCATGAACCATGTAAAAAAATTTATTGCCACGCATTATGTATTTGAAGGAAATGGAGGCATAACTACACTTACAAAACAAGAGAGACAAACCCAGCAAGAAAAGTTGCAACTTCCGCTTACCACAGAAGAGCTGGCACAAACCACAACAATCCTATTGCGGGGTCGCTATAAAAAAGAAGCGATTTTAAAATACACGGAAACGGAACCTCAAGAGTTTCGTCGCTTTAATCCCTCCTTTGATGAGACGATATCTATGAAGGGCGAATACACACTACGCCTTTCGCATGCCTGCATGCAAGTGTTTGTAGAAAAAAAGGAAATGATTTTGGAAGAAAGTCTTCAGTTATTGCTAAAAGGAAAATAAAATAAGGAGCGATTGCCTACGCATTAAAAATCCTCTTCCTCGTCAAATCCTTTATCGTTAAAAAGATCATCCTCTCCAAACTCATCCTCATCTAGTTTAAAGTCATCTTCCTCTTCCCCTTTTTTGGCAGGACCTTTTTTCCCTTTTGATTTAGGTAAATCAAATTCCTCAAAATCAGGATCCCAATTATCTTCTTCCTCCTGTTTTTCCCAATCATCTGCTACCTCCTCTTCATCCTCATCTTCCTTACTCTTTTTGGGCATTGAAGAATCTTTTGCAGCAATTCTTGCAGTAGGTTTTTCTGTACGCTTTTTTACCTTTTCTGGTTTGATAGCCATAGCTGGACCGGATTAGTAATGTAAATTTTCAGCGAAGTTTTTAAATCGCCAAATTTTTTGAAATTCTTTTTTTGATAAGAAAAATAAAATCAGGGTACAAGCACCAATTGATCCCGACCAGGACCATTGGAAATATATTTCACCTCCACGCCCAGATACTTATTAATAAAATCTACATATGTTTTCATTGCAACAGGAAGGGACGCAAAATCTTTACATGCACTCGTTGTTTGATTCCACCCTGTAAATTTTTTCCAAACCGGTACAGGTTGCGCGCGCTCTAGTTGATATGGAATTTCAGTGGTTTCTTTTCCATTAACCTCGTAGGCAGTACAAACGGATAATTCTGCAAATGTATCCAGCACATCCGCTTTAGTCATTACCAATTTTGTAACCCCATTGATCATACAGGCATAACGTAGGGCTACCAGATCAATCCATCCACAACGACGGGGGCGTCCGGTTGTAGCACCAAATTCATTTCCAACACGGCGAAGCTCCTCTCCCGTTTCATTTTCTAATTCCGTAGGAAATGGACCACTTCCCACCCGGGTACAATAGGCCTTAGTCACCCCAATCACTTCTCCAATTTGGTTGGGCGCCACTCCTAAACCATTGCAAACACCCGCTGCAATAGTATTGGAGGACGTAACAAAAGGAAAAGTTCCAAAGTCAATATCTAACATGCTTCCTTGTGCACCCTCTGCCAAAATTTTTTGACCCGCCTTTATCTTCTCGTTGATGAAATACTCGCCATTCACAATATTAAGTCCGCGCAAAAACTCAAGGGCCTCAAAAAATTCTTCTTCCCAGGCGCTAATGTCTTCCTGAAAACCATAGCTATCTAATAAGCGCTGGTGCTTCAAACGAAGTTTGATGTATTGGGTAGTGAAATTCTTATCTAGTAAATCGCCTACGCGTAATCCATTGCGACCTGTCTTATCCATATAAGCAGGGCCAATTCCTTTTAAGGTTGAACCAATCTTTTGATTTCCTTTGGAAAGTTCTGCTGCCTTATCTAGGGCGCGATGTGTAGGAACAATCAAATGTGTTCGGTCGGCAATGAATAAATTCTTTTTAACATCCACTCCAAACGCAGCAACACTTTCGCATTCACGTTTAAGTGTTACAGGATCGAGCACCACACCATTCCCTATCAAATTGACAATCCCTAGATGGAAAATTCCAGAGGGAATCTGGTGTAACACCAACTTTTTGTCATTTACATATAAAGTGTGCCCTGCATTGGGTCCGCCCTGAAAGCGAGCTACCACTTTATAATCTTTCGCAAAAAAATCAACGATTTTTCCTTTTCCTTCGTCGCCCCATTGGAGGCCCAGAATTACGTCAACCATGTTAGTAGAATATGCGCCGCGAAAATAGGCCTATTTGATCAGCATTATGGAGCCTTTTTTCGTAATTATACGATCATCTTTGGTCAGCCCCTCAATCATCCAGATATAAATTCCCTCGGGCTGTAGCTGTCCACCAATCGTGCCATCCCACCCGTCATTCATCTTTTTAGTTTGGAACACGATCTGCCCCCACCGGTTAAACACCCTGAAATAATTATAGCTTTTCATTCCCACAGGAAACGGTGTGAAACGATCGTTTTTGCCGTCACCATTGGGTGTAAATCCAGTAGGCACATATATATCCGGACCCTTATAGACCCGAACATTAACAAACGCCTCTCCTTTACAACCTGCGATAGTGGACGCAACAACCTTGTAACGCACATCCGATCCAATAGCACCAATTGTTACAGTAGGATTGGGCACTATCGAATTGCTTAATCCCACAGAGGGAGTCCAGGTATAAAAGGTAACATCTGGATCATTAGGAACGGCCAATAAAGTGAACTGATCACCCGGGTATCCGATCGTATCTGCCGGGTAGGTTAATACTTGAATGGGAGGTGTAACATCAATCCAAACAGTATCAGTAGTAAGCCCGGCACATCCATTGGCATCAGAAAGTATACTTAATACGTAAAAGACATCTCGATCCGGCGTAGAGACGGCATTGGGCAGCGACGCATTGTTCAAATAAGTTGAAGGCGCCCATTGGTAAACAGTACCGCCCGACCCTTGCAGTGTTACTGATTGACCATAACAAATTACTCTATCTGACCCTGCATTAGGAATAGGTGCTGCATTAACGCGCACCACTACAGTGTCACGGGTTACACATCTTCCCAATGTAATCGTCACAATGTATTGCGTAGTGGTAATAGGAGAAGCGATTGGGTTTGAAATGTTCACCGCATTCAAGCCGGTTGCGGGAGTCCAATCATATTGCAATCCATTTGAACCAACATTCAACTGGGTAGATCTGCTTTCACAAATAGTTACATCGGTTTGTGGCGTGAATGTTAGATCATTGGTAAGACCTACTACAGCAGTGGTTGTGTAGATACAATTCAACGCATCTTTAACACTGACTGTGTAAGTTCCCGGTGCCACATTATAAGTGCCACTATTTTGCCAGTTAACACCGCCGTCAATTGAATAGCCGAATGTACCATTACCACCCGAAGCCGTGATAGTAAGTCCGCCGTCAGAACCACCATTACAAGAAGCATTGGTAGTTGCAACCGTAGCAGTTAGTGCAGCCGGTTCTGTGATTGTTATAGGAGCAGTTGTGATACAACTGTTCGCATCTTTTATTGATAAAGTGTATGCACCAGCAGCCAAACTAAAAGTGGTAGCAGATTGCCAACTTGTACCATCTACACTAAATTGATAGGGAGCCGTTCCTCCAGCAGTGTTAATAGTTAAAGTTCCGTTCGATTGTCCATTACAGACAACAGGGACTGTGTTAGTAGTTGTCACCATTGCGGTAGGTTCTGTAACCACCACAGAAGTAGTTCCCTGACAACCGGCACTTTCTCTGAACCGAATGGTATGTGTACCCGCTGGCACTCCGCTAAATTGATTGCTGTTTTGCCAGGTCACTCCATCTAACGAATATTGGTAAGGAGGAGTACCTACTGTTGGAGCAACAACAGTCAACGTACCAGTGCTTCCTCCATTACACAAAACGGGAGTTGAACTTGCAGTAGTTGTTAATGCAGGACCCGTAGTTACTGATACAATGGAGGGACTACTTACACATCCGATTGCATCTTTTACTAACAGTGAATGATTCCCCGAAGAAAGACCTGTAAATGTATAGGGAACTGTGCCCGCTGTGAATGGTCCTCCATCAATTGAAAACTGGAAAGGTGCAGTACCACTCGATGGTGTAACAGTCAACGTACCATTTACTGCCCCCTCACAAGTGGTAGCCGCTGCATTAAAGCTGGCTGTTATGGCAGGGCCAGCCGCGACTGTGATTGTACGTGATAATTGACATCCCAGATTATCCCGAATGACCACTGTATGTGATCCAGAAGTGATATTTGAAAAAGTGAAAGGACTGGTTCCACTTTGAATAATGCCACCATCTAATTGAAAGGTAAAGGGTGCAGTACCAGCAGTGGTATTAATTGTGATAGATCCATTGGTGGCAGTGGGACAGGATGTAGCAGCTGAAGTAGTAGTAGCTGCAACACCTGCACCCACCGCAACATTCACGGTAAGTGGCCCCGATGCACAACTCGTAGCTAAATCAGTAACAACGACTGTATGATTTCCTGCCGTAACATTATTGAAAGTGAATGGCAATGTTCCTTGTATGGCGGCATTTGCGTCTAACTTAAAAGTATGTGGCCCTGCCCCGGCAGCCGTTGAAATTGTGATAGAACCATTATTAACTCCCGTACATGCAGTAGGTGCAGCTGCAACTGTGGTGGCAAGATTACCAGCAGAAGCTACAGTAACGGATAACGTGATGTTGCAAGCCCCGGGTGCATCTCTTACGGTAACCGTATAAGCACCCGCAGCCAACCCATTAAATGTATTGCTCGTTTGCCAAGTTGTTCCTCCATCAATTGAGTATTGGTAAGGAGCTGTTCCACCAGTTGGTGTGCCTATTGTAATAATTCCATTATTATTTCCACAGGAGGCTGCGTTAGGAGTAGCCGTTGCAGCAAGTCCGGCAGACCGGTTAACGCGCACCGTATCCGTTCCAAAAATTTCAATGGTGGGATCATCAGATTTTTCAAAAACCGAACGAATCACAAAATTGGTAATAACTCCAGCAGGAGGACAAATGTTTGGAAAAGCTACTTCGAGGTTTCCATTTCCCAAATTGGTTGTTGCGGCAGGAAGTACCGTTGCAACGATGGCTCCTGTGTTATCTAAGAGCTCAACTCTTTTCAATAATGAGGGACCTGCATTGGGAACAAATCTCCAGCTTTCATTCATATTCAAAGTACCCCAGCTTGGGCCCAACGCAGTTCTGCCTGGAGCCATCATTCCATTGGTACGATCCCAATCTTGTATACCAATAATTGCACGACCACTGTTCCAACCGGGACAAATTTGCTTACTGAAAACTAATACCTCAATTACGTTGAGTGACTCGTATAAGACAATTTGATGCGTATTTTGATCAAACGTGGTGCAGGAGAATAATCGAACCTGATTAAAGCTCAACACCCATCTGCGATGAGGAGCAGTTCCAAAAACCTGGTATTGAATTCTCTGGTTAGGTTGACTGGTAGTGGGATACAAATCGTGATTAGGTCCCATTACTGTTGCCCGATCGTAACTAGCACTGGGTAAGTTGGCAGGAATGCTCCAGGCAGCATATAAACCCGCTCTGGATGCATCAAACGTTAAATAGCCATTAGTGCTTGCCGCCAACGTATTATAGACAGTTCCATAAAATGAGAAGGGGAAACCAATAGTTACCAATGAAGAGTACGTATCGTCGATTGTCAAATTTGTTGGAGTACCCTGCGGATCATTGGGTGCAACATATACAGGGAAACAACCTGGTGTGGTACTTGCGGGGTTAATAGTATAAGAAGAAGTTTGCTTTCGAATGTCAGGCACTATTCCTTTTAAAGTAAAGCAAAAGTTAGCAGGGCAACCTGGCACCAATGTATCACGGGTGCAATTCAGTGAAAAGCTCTGCGCCTGTGAGAAACTAACCAGGAACAGGAGGGAAAAAAACAGTAATAAACGACTAACTGCTTGAATCATTTCAGGCAAATTGAATGTGTGGTTTTGAACCGTTCAAGTTAAGAAGAATAACAGAAATTACCCAGGAATATCCTCCATATCGTACCGCTCCACTGACTCAACCCCAGGTAGATTTAAAAGCGCCTGTACTAATTTCTCCAGCTCATCCTTATCATGTACATACAAATGAATGTTACCCTGAAAGAGCCCCTCCTTAGCCTCAATTGTTAAGGCTGAAATATTGATTTTCAACTCGGCACTGATCAGATTCGTAATCATACTCACTACCCCTACATCATCCAACCCGATAATTTTGATTCCAGTCAAAAAGGAAATTTCTTTATTCTTAGCCCATTTGGTTTTTACCACGCGATGGCTATAACTCGCCAATAACTTAGCCGCATTGGGGCAGTTGGTCCGGTGGATGGTCAAACCCTTTCCGGTTGTTACAAAACCGAATACGTCATCTCCAGGGATGGGTTTGCAGCAATTAGCCAAATTGTAAACCACTTTATCACTCCGTTCACCGAAAATGATGAGTTCTGTATCTTTTTTGGGAAGTTGATGGTAAGGAGTGATTTCCGGTTTATCTGCAATAGTGGTAACCGATTTGACTGGCCGAGGTGCCTCTATTCGATCACCTACTACTTTAAATGATTTGAGTTCTTTTAAGTCAATTTCTTTAATGGAAATACTGTAAAATAAATCCAGGTTAGAACCCGCCTTATACCATTGCACCAGTTCTTCAATGTTATTTTGAGAAAATGCAGCTCCCATTCCTTCGAGTTTTCGCTGCAGTGTATACTTTCCCTCTTCAGCAATTTTTCTCTTTTCATCTTTCAATGCATCGCGGATACGGCCTTTTGCCTTTGAAGTCACCACAAAATTGAGCCAGTCTTCAGAAGCCTTTTGCTTATTACTAGTGATAATCTCTACCTGATCTCCACTTTGAAGTTTGTGGCTGATGGGAACCAATTTATGATTGACTTTGGCACCAATTGTTTTAACACCAATAGCGCTGTGTATTGAAAAAGCAAAATCTAGCGCCGTAGAACCCACCGGCAACATCTTCACATCACCCTTTGGCGTGTAGATATAAATTTCTTCTGCTAAAAAACTAGTTTTAAAATCCTGCAAAAAATCGATGCTATCCGTTTCCTGGTTGGTGATCACTTCACGGATTTGCTGAAACCATTTATCAAAACGACTTTCATCTTGAGTGTCTTCTTTGTACTTCCAATGCGCTGCTAACCCTTTTTCTGCAATTTCATTCATGCGCTCAGAACGAATCTGCACTTCCACCCACCTTCCTTGTGGCCCCATCACAGTGGTATGCAATGCTTCATATCCATTGGCCTTGGGATTACTCAACCAATCACGCAATCGCTCCGGCGACGGGCTATATTCATCGGTAATCAATGAATAAACTTTCCAGCACTCCTCTTTTTCTTTTTCAGGTGCTGATTCTAAAATGACACGGATTGCAAACAGATCATATACTTCTTCAAACTCCACTCCTTTCTTTTTCATTTTATTCCAAATGGAGTGGATGCTCTTAGGACGGCCATAAATTTCTCCCTTGATCTCAGACTTCTCAAGCTTTTCTTTAATAGGTCGAATAAAATCATTGATAAAACGTGTACGATCCTTTTTGGTTTCTGCCAGCTTACGTGCGATCTCCCGATAGGTTTCTGGCTCCATGTATTTCATAGCCAGATCTTCCATCTCTGTTTTGATGGAGTACAGCCCCATACGGTGTGCAAGCGGGGCATAAATAAATATGGTTTCTGAAGCAATCTTTAATTGCTTTTCCCGCTTCATTACATCCAGCGTACGCATGTTATGCAAACGATCCGACAACTTAATTAAAATCACGCGTGGATCATCCGTCAGCGTTAGTAATATTTTTTTGAAATTCTCAGCTTGCTGTGAAGCATTCACGTCAATCACATTGGCAATCTTAGTAAGGCCATCCACAATGCGGCTGATCTCTTCGCCAAATTCACGACGGATATCATCGAGTGCAATATCCGTATCCTCTACCGTATCATGTAACAATGCACAAAGAGTAGATCGAACCCCCAGTCCAATCTCTTCAACGCAAATTTTTGCAACAGCAATGGGATGTAAAATATAAGGCTCCCCTGTTTTTCTGCGCATGGTTTCGTGGGCTTCGGCAGCCATCTCAAAAGCTCTACGCAATAATTCTTTATCCCCCGGCTTTAAGCGAGATTTTAATACCCGCAAAAGTGAACGGTATTCGCGAAGAATGAGTTTTTTTTCCTCTTCTGCCGATAGATTATACTTAGGTATTTGCTCGAGCGCCTCCATGGATTACGAATTTACAAATTTAAATCCAGCGAAAGCGATACGATAAGAGCTGCGAACCTACTTTAGAAACTGATAACGCAAAATCACTTCGTGTGCGTTGGGTCCTTTGTCAAAAACACTCAAAGGCGTGGAGTAAATATCAAATGAATAGCCAAGTGTCAATTTCTTTTGCACTTTCACACCAGCAGAAAGCATCCAGCTTTGACGTGCACGCACCGAGAGTCCCCACCAAAATAGTTCACGATGTTCTATCCGCGCACCCGCCTGTATTTCTGTAGGTGCGTTTGGTAAATAGATAACCAGAAAGTTTGGAATAACCGTCGTGTTGGCGTCTACTTTCCAATTGTAGGAACCATGTAGATAAAAATGCCGGTATAAGCGAGCTTCCTCAGTTCTACTGAGTGAACCAGAATAAAAGTCAAGCTTTGATTGAATCAACTGACTCACTGAGGCGCCCACTTGAAATTTTTTAGAGGTATACGCTACGCCCAATCCTGCATCTCCTTTAAAACGATTTGTTGCACCGCCCATTACTGGGTCGTTCCCGATGGATTCGATGAGCATTGCTTTATCAATGGCGAATTGTTGAAATCTTGCTTCTAGTCCCACTGAAAATATTCCTCCCTTCTGAAGTGGAATATGATACGCGTATGAAGTTTGAATTCCTTTTCGACTCGTTGGTCCAGTAACGTCACTATAGAGATATCCCCCCACCCCAATTTTGGCTTTCTCTAAATACGTTGAACCGAATAGTAGTGCTGTAGTAGGACTTCCTTCAATACCACTCCACATACTACGATAAGTAGCTCCCATTAATGTTTGACCACCAACCCCTGCTACCGCCGGATTATGCAAGTTTCCCTGCAAATCATAGAGCGAGGAGTTCATCAGCTGCTGTGCGGAAACAGTTAGAGAGATTGAGCAAGAAAAAAATAGAATAAGCTTTTTCATGTGTTGCAGTTAAAATTGATCAACGAAGAATAGTCAGATTACCAGTTCTGGTTTCCACCTTGCTATTGATAAGCTGGAAACTGATTACATAGTAATAGGTGCCATCCGGTAATACTTTTCCGTTGTAGGTACCATCCCAGGTATTCTTATAGTTAAGATCCTCAAACACTTTAGCCCCATAGCGATTATATACCTGCACTTTTGCTTTTGTCAAGCAATTTCCATTGGTGATCAACCAACGGTCATTCACCCCATCTCCATTGGGAGTAAATGCATTCATTGGCTTAATACAATAAGGAACCACTGTTAAGGTCATATCATCTGTTGCTATACAACCCTGATTGGTGGTTACACGAAGTGTATACGTTGTTGTGGTCACTGGGTTTGCTGATGGATTTAAAATGGCAGGATTTGTGAGCGCAGTTGATGGGGTCCATAAATAAGTTCCCGCAGAGCCTGAACCCTGCATCGGATAAACATCACCAGCAATAATTATCGCATCTGCTCCGGCATTTGCTGTTGCGCCCGGGAAAATGGTAATATTCATTGTTTGGCGCGTTGAACAAGTACCCAATCTTGCTTCCAATGTATAAGCTGTAGTTGTGGCAGGGGCAAATACTGGATTTGCAATAGAAGGATTACTGACGCCCGAGGTTGGCGTCCAGCTAAAAGCTGTTCCATTGGTTGTAACAGTTGGAGTAAATGAATTACCAAAACAAATACTTGTTCCGCTAATAGGATTAAGCGTAAGATTATTTGTGAAAGTGATTGTTACTGCAGTTGTGGCAGAACAAGTAGTAACAGGATTTCTGGTTACCACATTATAGTTACCGCCTGCAAGTCCGGTAAAGGTGTTGGAAGACTGCCAGGTAGTTCCGCCATTGATACTATACTCATAGGGAGGATTACCACCACCACTGGCTGTAATTGTGATAGTACCGGTAGTTGTACAATTAGCATCCGTTTTTGCAATGGTTTGCACCAATGTATTTGAAAGAGCAAGTGTAATAGGCTGCGGACCAGAAGAACAGTTATTTACATCTTTAACAATTACATTATACGTACCTCCACCAAGTCCTGTAAAGGTGTTAGAAGATTGCCAAGTTGTTCCGCCATTAATACTATACTGGTAGGGTGCGGTACCTCCTTGTGCCGTAACGGTGATACTTCCGTTTGGCGCACAATTAGGATCTGTTTTTGCTACTGCTGCACTAGGACCAACTTTTTTTACAAAGACAGTATCCGTAAAATTTATATCGTTCACAGGATTGTTACAATCCCCGTATGTTACCTGAACAACATATGCTGTACTATCAGCAGTGGGGCAAACGTTTTGGAAATTTAAATTCAACACACCCGCGGTAGATCCAGAAGAAGTGTCGGCCGTAGCCACCTGCGTACCATTCACTAATAATTTGGCTGATTTAAAACGAGGAGTAGATCCGTTAGGAATAAATCGGTAACACTCATTCATACCCGTAGAACCCCATTGTGTAGCGTTTTTACCTGCAGGGGCAACCGCTTGTGTGCGCGTACCATCTTGCATTCCCAAAATAGCGAGTCCGCTATTCCAACCCGTACAAATTGGTTTATCCTGAATATATACCTCCACAATTCCAGTTCCTTCATATAAAACCATCTGATGTGTAGCACGCTGACTTGTACAACTTGAACCGAAATAAGGTATGTCATTATAACTCGCAATAAAGCGACGCTTTGGTGCTGTTCCTTCAATGCGCCATTCAATTTTTTTATTAGCAGAGGAAAGACCTGGATCAATATCATGATACGGACCAAAGATCATGTTAGGAGCATAGGTAGTATTTGGAATAGCACCCGTTGTACTACTGATAGAGTATCCGCTTCCGAAACCTGCGCGGCTTATATCAAATGTTAGAGCAGAGTTAGATCCCATTAACAAAGAGGAAAAACTATTATTATAAAAACAGAAGCTAAATGGGAGACTGATCGCCTGGCTCCACGTATCATCGATGTAGATAGAGCTTACAACATTACCGGTGGTGGTGGCATAAGCGAAAGGCACATAGGCAGGGGTCGTTACTACATAACTGCTGGTTTGCTTGATATGGGGCACCTGTACACTAATGGGGGTACAGGATGTTCCACAAGGCAATTGAATAATGCGATTGGGAATCGTAAAAGTAGTAGCGGGATTTTGGGCATAGTTAACCTGTGTAAGTAACAACAGGAATAGCCCGAATAGGGTTTTTCTCATCTTTAGTTGGTTGGCGGGACAAGGTCCTCTTCAAATCTAAGTTTTTCCCCTCTTTTTGTCAAGAGAAAACTACAGAGCCTGCTTTTTTAAACAACATAAAGACGTTTTTAGCCTTTTTGGAAGCTAAAAAAGGCCTACATTTGCGTCCCCTTTGCGAGGGCTATCCGGATGTGGTGAAATTGGTAGACACGTCAGACTTAGGATCTGATGCCGCAAGGTATGGGGGTTCGAGTCCCTCCATCCGGACCTTTTACTGTCTTAAAAAGTTCTATGGCAACCATTTCTCGCTCCAACCTGGGCAAACTACACGAAAAGATTACTGTTAAACTCGAAAAAAGCGACTACCTACCTTCTTTTGAAAAGTCGCTGAAGGAATATGGTCGTAAAGCCAATATACCTGGCTTTCGTAAAGGGATGGTCCCCGCTGGCCTAATCAAAAAAATGTACGGACCTTCTCTATTCACCGACGAGGTACTTAAAACGGTGGACCGCGAAGTGATTGGATGGATCCAAAAAGAAAAAGTTCAAATTTTTGCCCAGCCGCTCCCGCTTGACACAGACATGAGTCAGCTAGACGTCAATAATCCTCTTGACTATATCTTTCATTTTGAAATTGGCGTAAAACCCGAATTCAAAATGCCTGATTTAGCAAAAGCAAAAACCACTCGTTATGTGGTAAACGTTACCGAAGAAATGATCGACAGCGAAGTAACTCGTTTGCAAAATCGCTATGGCAACATGAAGGATGAAGAGTCGGTTCAATCTGACGAAAATGTCATCAATGTAAATTTTGTAGAAGCAGATGCACAAGGAAATGCCATTGAAGGAGGTGCGACCAAAGAAAATTCTTTACTCGTCAGCTATTTTTCAGAAGGAAAACGCAAAAATTGGACGGGTAAAAAAGTAGGAGATCAATTGACCCTTACGCTAAAGGAAGCCTTTGAAGCAAAAGAAAGAGAATGGATCATCAGTGATATGGGGCTTGATAAAAATGACCCCGCTGCTGCCGATAAATACTTCAACATCGTTCTAACAAAAGTGGGCATGCTTGAAAAAAGAGAACTTAACGAAGCGTTTTTCGAACAGCTTTACCCAGGTAAAGAAGTAAAAACAATTGAAGATTTTCGCAGCAAGATCAAAGAAGAGATACAGGCCTATTGGGAGGGTCAAGCCAACAATCAGTTGCATGATCAATTATATCATCAATTGCTAGATAATACGAAGATGGAGTTCCCGGAAGCGTTTCTAAAAAACTGGTTAAAGACACAAGGTGAAAATCCAAAAACAGACGAAGAAGTAGAAGCAGATTATCCAAAATTCAACACGCAGTTGAAATGGACGCTGATTTCTGAGAAGATCGTGAGTGAAAATAACATCCAAGTGGATCCACAGGATCTTCGCTCTTTTGCCAAAAACCAGCTTTTCAGTTATATGGGAGGAGCCAACCTGGCAGACGACCAACCTTGGGTCAATGACTATATTGAGCGGATGATGAAAGATCGCAAGTTTGTGGAGGACGCTTATCATCGTATTCAAACCCAGAAATTATTTGAATGGGGAGCCACTCAACTAAAGCCGGCTGACAAGAATATCGATGCTGAAGCCTTTACCAAAATGGTTGAAGAGCACCAGCACCATCACCATTAACAGGTTTTTACCACACCTGACAGCCTGTCTCCAATTTTGTTGACCCGTCTTTTGGTCGGATATTTGCTATTCTTTCAAAAAATAGGAAATATGAGCACCCGATCAGAGTTTGAAAAGTACGCCGTTAAGCACCGGGGCATCTCGAGCAACACCCTTCACCAGTATGCCAATCATCTGGTGACTGCTATGACGCCCAATATCATCGAAGAACGTTCCCTTAATGTTGCTGTGATGGATGTATACAGTCGATTAATGATGGACCGTATTATTTTTTTAGGCTACCCCGTCAATGATGAAATCGCCAATATCGTTACCGCCCAATTATTGTTTTTAGATTCTGCAGATCGCTCCCGCGATATTAATATGTACATCAACAGTCCAGGAGGCAGCGTATATGCCGGTTTAGGCGTATACGACACGATGCAATACGTGAGTCCGGATATTGCAACCATCTGTATCGGAGTGGCTGCCTCAATGGCTTGTGTTTTATTAGGAGCCGGAACAAAAGGCAAGCGTGCTGCACTACGCCACTCTCGGATTATGATGCATCAACCCAGTGGAGCGATTGGCGGACAAGCGAGTGATATTGAGATCACCGTCAAAGAGATCAGAAAATTAAAAAGGGAATTATACGAGGTAGTGCAAACACACACCGGTAAATCCATTGAGCAAATCGAAGCTGATTTTGACCGAGATAATTGGATGACCGCTACAGAAGCCAAAGAATATGGACTGGTTGACGAAGTGCTGCTGACTAATCCCCGTAAACAAAAGAAAGATTAATACGTATGAAAAGCGAATATTATCGTCTTGCCGATTGGAAAATGGAAGACGAAGAAGAAGAAAAAGAAGAACAGCCCAAATCAGATATTGGCCTATTCAGTAAAAAACTGGAACGCTATTTTTTTGAAAAAAGAGCCGTGTATCTATGGGGTGTGGTTGATGACAAAAGTGCAAAGGATGTTGTTAGTAAACTATTATTGTTAGAGGCGGATAAGCCAGGTCAGGAGATCAAATTTTTTATCAATAGCCCCGGTGGTGTTGTTACAAGTGGGATGGTTATTTATGACACCATGCAGTTGATCAGCAGTCCGGTTAGCACAATTTGTATGGGACTAGCTGCCTCCATGGGCAGCATTTTGCTCAGTGGAGGTGTCAAAGGAAAGCGATATATCTATCCACATGGAGAAGTGATGATCCACCAGCCCTCACTCGGAGGATTCATTCGTGGGGTAAGTGCTGACCTTGAGATTCAAGCAGAGCAAACCCGTAGAGTAAAAGAAATTGGCGCGGGAATCCTTGCGAAAAATTGTGGAAAGACCGTAGCGCAAATCATGAAAGACTTTGATCGCGATTATTGGATGGATGCCAAACAAGCGATTGAATATGGCATAACCGATAAACTGATAGACAAAATTTAATCTATGGCAAAAAATACCCTGCATTGTGCGTTTTGTGGCAGAAGTCGTGATGAGGTAAAAATTCTCATTGCGGGGCAAGAAGGGCATATTTGTGAAAATTGCGTGGAGCATGCCCGTGAAATCATTGACCAGGAATTAACCGCTAAAGAAGACAAAACAAAAGCTTCCTTTAAGTTGACGGTAAAAAAACCGGTCGAGATCAAACGCTTTTTGGACGAATATGTTATTGGTCAGGATGAAGCAAAAAAAGTACTTTCTGTAGCCGTATACAATCACTACAAACGTTTACAACAGAAAAACCAGGAAGCTAGTAAAGATGTAGACGTTGAAATCGAGAAGAGTAATATTGTAATGGTTGGAGAAACCGGAACAGGAAAAACATTGCTTGCGAAAAGTATTGCGCGATTACTGAATGTTCCGTTTGCTATTGTGGATGCAACCGTATTCACAGAAGCCGGGTATGTAGGAGAAGACGTAGAGAGTATTTTAACACGCTTATTACAAGTTTGTAATTACGATGTCAATGCCGCAGAAAAAGGAATCGTTTATATAGATGAGATCGACAAGATTGCTCGCAAAGGCGACAATCCCTCTATTACCCGCGATGTAAGTGGAGAAGGTGTACAACAAGGTATGTTAAAACTACTGGAGGGCACAGATGTTTTAGTGCCACCACAAGGCGGAAGAAAGCATCCGGAACAAAAACTGATCAAGATTAACACACAAAATATTTTGTTTATCTGTGGCGGCGCATTTGACGGCATCAACAAGATTATCGGGCGTCGTGTTCAATCCAATACCATTGGGTTTAATGTAGACAAAGAAGAACAGGATAATAAACAAAAGAACCTCTTGAGCTATGTGAATGCCACGGACCTAAAAGGTTTTGGCTTAATTCCAGAGCTGTTGGGTCGATTACCCGTAGTTACCCATTTAGACCCACTGGATGCCCCTACCCTTCGTTCTATTCTCACAGCGCCCAAAAATGCGTTGGTTAAACAATACACGCGTTTATTTGAAATGGAGAATATTAAACTCACCATCGAAGACGCTGTATTCGACTTTATGGTGAACAAAGCAATGGAGTTCAAATTAGGTGCGAGAGGACTACGCAGTATCTGTGAAAGCATACTCACTGATGCGATGTACGAACTTCCTTCTTCCAACACCAAGCAATTTCATCTTACACTTGAATATGCCGAAAGAAAATTTGATAAAAGTAAATTCAATCTTCTCAAAGTAGCTTAACTAATCGCCATGCAAGAACTCATCGACAAACTAAAAAACGAAGCCGGTATTACGGAAGAGCAAGCAAAAAAGATTTTGTTGATTCTCAAAGAATACGTTACCGAAAAGTATCCGATGCTGGCAGGGATGGCGAAGAATTTCTTTGGAAAATAATTATTTGATTGAAGGGGATAAATATCCCTCGGCCACAAAAAGACAGCGGAAAATCATCTCGTTCGCCTAACGCCGTTGAACTCGGCCCTTCGGGCCTCAAACAGCAACGGCGTTTTACGGCTCTCTCCATGGTTTTCTGATCGCTGTCTTTTTAACTGCCTCGATCTATTTACCCCCTCCTACCAATTCTTTTTCTCTAACTTGTTCTCTAATCCAATAAACTGGGTTAATGCAAATTCGAACCATCCTTTTCATTTTCTTAATACTTTGGGGAGTAAGCAAAGCATTTTCACAAGAAAAAATACATGTACAGCTAGATCGCAACACCTATGCGATCGGAGAAACAATTTGGTTCAACGCACAAATAGTTCGAACTAATAGCACCATTGGCGGGTCCCTATTGCAAGTGGAGCTATTAAAGGCAGACTCGGTTGTAACAAGAGCACAAGCGCCTATCGTTTTATCTATTGCGAATGGGCAGTTAGTCATTCCACAAAAATTAGAAAGCGGCTGGTACCAATTGAGGGCTTTTACTGAAAGAGGAGACGTCTCTCTATTTAGCACATTTATTTATATCATAGGAAATAAGAAAAGTAATCTTACAACCACAAGCTCCTTAAAGGATAGTATCCTGCTTACCTTTTTCCCAGAGAGTAATAAGCTGGTGGCAGGTCTTGAATCTACCGTTGCATTTAAAGCAACGACTTCATGGGGAGAACCCAGATCGTTACAAGGTGTAATCAAGGATCAAACTGGACAAGTAATTTGCGATTTTCAATCCTGGCATGATGGAATGGGAACATTCTCCCTAACCCCTGAAAAAAATCAACAATACACTGCAGCGTTTACTGCCAATGGAAAAAAAATCACACAAATTTTACCAGCAATTTCGAATACTGGCACTATTTTATCAGTCATCAATCATCCTGATGGATTTTTCTTTGAAATAAAATCGACCGAAAAAACATTATCCCAACAAAAGGTAAATCTAGTTGGCTATTTGCAAGGTGTTGAAGTTTTTAAAAGTTCACTGACCCTCAATCACGAACAATTGCAGGGAGTATTAAAAACTAAAAATCTAAACTCAGGAATTTTAGAGATTTATTTACAAGACGCAAACAGTGAAGTGATTGCTGAAAGAAATGTTTTCATAAATAACGAAGAGTACCGAGTTGCTGCACAACTAAGTACCGATTCGTTAAGTATGATTCCAAAGTCGAAAAATAGCTGGAAGCTTCAATTACAAGATACCATACAAGGAACTCTATCCATCTCTATTACCGATGCAGACAGAGATTTTTTTGTTCACCGGCCCGCATCCTTAGTCAGTCAGCTCTTACTAACCTCTGAATTAACAGGAACTATTAAAGATCCAGACTGGTATTTTAACACCACAAAAGACAGCTCAGAAACTGGATTAGATTTATTGATGCTAACGCACTCCAAAAAAAAATTAATCACTTCCACTACTAAATTCTCAAGTCACGAGCTCTCTCAATCAAAAGGATTTATTAATCTACAAGGGCAGGCATTTTTAAGAGACAGTCGCGTGCCCCTTTCTAATAGTCAATTGATAACTGTACTATCCGCAAAGGGTTTACGAAATCAAATTTTCCTTACGCCAACGGATAAAGAAGGCAAATTCAATATCGACTCGCTTTTATTTTTTGGCCAGGCGAGAATTTATTTTGGCGAACAACGCATAAAAAAATTACCCCGCTATATAGATGTAAGACTAGCCGAAAAATCAATTCCAATTCTCCAACTGAAAAACACTAATTCGGCATTCACAAATAATAATCCGCCTAGTCATTTTTCTGAGCCTCTACAGTCATTACAAAACGATTTACTCGAGCAAATACAAAAAGCGGAGGGCCGCTTGTTAGAAGAAGTCACTCTAAGAGTCAAAAAGAAAACACCACTCGAACAATTAGAAGAGGATTATACTACAGGACCATTTAACACAAATGCATTTGTAGAACGTGTAATAGATTTTGTAAATACGAATGAGCCAATCGTATACCCAACAATTTTTGATTATATCAGATCCAGGATTCCAGGGTTGGTTGTGGTTGATCCAGATTATTCCAGTAGACCGCCCGATCCCAGCCAGCCCGGCTTTGATCCGAGAAATGATCCCACTAAGTATAGAATATTTTATCGACAAATGCCTTCTGTTAGCAGCATGGGCAATCCTCCCATGGCTGTATTTCTCAATGAAATTGATACGGATACTGATATCTTACTTACCATACCAACCAGTGATATTGCCTATGTAAAAATTTTCAGCAGTTTTGTGGCTGCGGCGGGCTCGGCACCAGGTGGTGCCATTGCGATCTATACCAAAAAATCCTACCATCAAACAGATACAGTAGGCAGCGCTGTTACCTACACTGGTTATTCAGAGAATAATCCATTTCAATCGCCTAATTATTTAGCTGATTCGACCTTATTTCAAAAACCTGATAACCGAATCACCTTGGAGTGGCAACCCACCTTTTTGCTGAATAATATAAATCCTTCTATACCCATTCGTTTCTTTAACAATGATCGCACCAAACGCTTTCGATTGATTGTGCAAGGCATCACTGCAAATGGAAAATTGATTTACAAAGAGGAAATAATACAGAAGAATTAATTTTTCCACTGTTTTTTTTACCGATACGTATTATTTCTTCCAAACTGAACAAGGCAAAAAAAATCCCGCCAGTAGAGACGGGATTTAAATCTATTGCCAATAAAAAGGATTAATCAACCACATCCTCCCTGGTTACCACAGTTATTGCATTTGTAGCAGGCGCCACTACGCATCATGATGTTACCACACACATTACAGGCAGGAGCATCACTTTGCATATTTTTTGCAACTGCATTCATTGCATCTAAAGCACTTTCTACTTTTTCAACCTTGGTCGCTTTTGAAGCGGCAGATTTTGCAGGTTGTGAAGCACCGGGTGCAGGGGTGATACGAATGCTAGATAACTCAGGCTCCTTTGCATATTCCAGTGGATTAGAAGGAACCTCATCCCAATCATCTGCACCGGTATTCATTACTTCGGGCTTGTCAAGTACATGTACTAAATCTGTACGACCCAAATACTCGTAACCTAACACGCGGAAGATGAAGTCTACAATTGAAGTAGTTGTTTTGATATTGGGGTGCTCTACAAAACCAGAAGGATCGAAGCGGGTAAAGGCAAACTTATCTACAAACTCTTCCAATGGTACTCCATATTGAAGACCAATAGAAACTGAAATGGCGAAACAGTTCATCATACTACGCATCGTAGCGCCTTCTTTGGCCATATCTACGAAGATTTCACCTAAAGTGCCATCCGCATATTCACCGGTACGAAGGAATACTGCTTGTCCACTGATTTTTGCTTTTTGCGTAAATCCACGACGCTTTGCAGGTAGTGTACGACGCTCAACGATTTTTGCCAGTCTACGCTTCAGCTTAGTATCTGGAGAAGCTTGTACACGTTTTTGAACCTCATCCAATAACTCTTCTACAGTCAGCTGGCCTAAATCAACAATATTGGTAGAAGCGGATTCCAGTGGTGTCACTTCTGCAGTAGCAGCGCCATCTGTTTTCTTTTTCTTGTCACTCTTATTGCTAAGGGGCTGAGACAATTTAGAACCGTCTCTGTAAAGCGCATTTGCCTTCAGTCCCAGTTTCCAGCTCATATAGTAAGCATCTGCAATTTCCTCTACTGAAGCCTCATTGGGGAGATTGATTGTTTTAGAAATGGCCCCACTAATGAAGGGCTGTGTAGCACCCATCATACGGATGTGGCCGTGTGCATGGATATAGCGTTGTCCTTTTTGACCGCAACGATTTGCACAATCAAATACAGGCAGATGCTCGTCTTTTAATCCAGGGGCACCTTCCAACATCATTGTACCGCATACATAGTCATTGGCTGCTTCAATCTGCTCATCGGTGAATCCAAGTGCTTCCAATAAGCTCCACTCAAAGTCATTATACTGCTCAGGTGTAAATCCTAAGCGCTGCAAACACTCTTCACCCAATGTATACTTATTGAATACAAATCCAATTTCAAATGCAGTGATTGCAGCTGCATCTAAACGCTTGATCTCATCGGCGATGAATCCTTTTTCACTTAAAGATTGGTGGTTTATGAAAGGAGCTCCAGCAAAACTTGCAGAACCTACTGCATACTTAATAATGGTTTCTGTTTCTTTTTCACTATACCCCAAATTTTTCAATGCGGTAGGAACAGACTGGTTGATGATTTTGAAGTATCCGCCACCAGATAGTTTTTTAAATTTCACGAGGGCAAAATCTGGCTCCACACCCGTCGTGTCGCAATCCATCACTAATCCGATTGTACCTGTTGGAGCAATTACGGTAGCCTGTGCGTTGCGATAACCATATTTTTCTCCGTATTCAACCGCTTCATCCCAAGCTTTACAAGCAGCTTTCAATAAATAGTCTGGAGTGTACTTTACTTTAATCCCCTGTGGCTTTAGGCTTAGTTTCTCATATTCATCGGCATCATACGCAGCTAACCGGTGGTTACGCATTACACGCATCATGTGCTCTTTGTTCTCTTCGTAGCGAGGGAAAGCCCCTAAGGTCTGCGCCATTTCTGCAGAAGTGCGGTAAGAAATACCTGTCATGATAGCTGTGAGCGCACCTGCAATTGCACGAGCTTCTTCGCTATCATAGGGAATACCGCTTACCATCAACATTGTTCCCAGATTAGCATACCCTAAACCGAGTGTGCGATATTCATAACTGAGTTGCGCAACCTCTTTAGAAGGGAACTGTGCCATCAATACTGATATTTCCAGCACCACCGTCCACAAACGAACATTGTATTCATATCCCTCTACATCAAAAGTATTAGTAGCAGAGTCATAGAACTTCATCAGATTGGCAGAAGCCAGATTACAGGCCGTGTTGTCGAGGAACATATACTCGGAACAAGGATTGGATGCACGGATTGGTCCGCCCTCTGGACAAGTATGCCATTCATTGATGGTGGTGTTGTATTGGGTACCAGGATCTGCACAGCGCCATGCTGCATAAGCAATCTGGTTCCACAATTCGCGCGCCGGTACTTTTTTCATCACACGGCCGTCCATTCTTCCTGTCAATTCCCAATCCTCATTCTTTTCCAGTTTTTCAAAAAATGCATTGGGAATACGGATGGAATTATTAGAATTCTGACCACTCACCGTGCGGTAAGCTTCATCTTCGTAACCAGAAGGATAACCCGCAGCAATTAATGCACCTACTTTTTTCTCCTCCTCCACTTTCCAGTTGATGAAATCAACAATTTCGGGGTGATCAAGATCCAGACAAACCATTTTAGCCGCACGACGGGTTGTTCCACCGCTCTTGATAGCTCCTGCGGCGCGGTCACCAATTTTCAGGAAGCTCATCAAACCAGAACTGCTTCCACCACCACTCAGCCTTTCACCCTCTCCACGCAGATTAGAATAGTTAGTTCCTACCCCAGATCCGAATTTGAAAATACGTGCCTCACGAACCCAGAGATCCATGATACCGCCTTCATTAACCAGATCATCATCCACGCTCAGGATAAAACAGGCGTGGGGCTGAGGACGCTCGTATGCGTTTTGTGATTTTTTTAATTGCCCGTCTACGGGGTCTACATAGTAGTGGCCTTGTGGCTTGCCGGCAATGCCATAGCTCTCATAGAGTCCAGAGTTGAACCACTGAGGACTGTTGGGCACGCACATTTGATCGAGGATAGAATATACCAGCTCGTCATAGAATACTTCAGCGTCTTTAGAGGAAGCGAAGTATCCGTAACGTTCTCCCCACACTCTCCAACAGTTTGCCATACGATGTGCTACCTGCTTTGCAGAGGTTTCACGTCCTTTACTGCCATCGGGTTGTGGAACACCGGCCTTGCGAAAATATTTTTGCGCCAAAATATCTGTAGCGATTTGGCTCCATTGCTTGGGCACCTCTACATTGGTCATTTCAAAAACAACTTCACCAGACGGATTTCGGATCACAGAAGTACGATAGTCGTATTCAAACTGATCAAACACACTCACATTATCACGGGTGAAGCGGCGGCTGAATTGCAATCCGCCTTTGGCGTTTGCTTGCTTCTTACTGGGCATAGTCGAAAAGAATTTATTGGGTTTTGGTCGGGTTTCGAAAAAACAACCGCTCTTTTAAAGCGGTCTTAGACGAAAATATTTTTTTAAACGGCAAAAACAAACTTTCAAATATTCACATGTTGTGGAAAATACACCCTACTCGGCCTGCAACCCTTGACGGTGCTGGATTTGGGGATTTTTTCACATTTACTGAATTAATATTTTAGAATTTTTTTTGGAAATATCAGCTTCAATCCATAAAAAAATTCTGGAGCCATAAACAAACAATTTTTCGCACCTTTGAGTTCTATTTGTCCCAATGAAAAACAGTATTTACACTCCATTACAACAGGCGCGCGCACAGGGAAAAAAGTCCTTTGCCGTGCTGGTAGACCCAGACAAGACTGATCTGCAGCAAATGGATACCCTACTCTCGTTGGGAGAGCAAGAAAAAATTGATTACTGGTTTGTGGGAGGCAGTTTGGTGATCTCTTCGCAACTAGACGAGTTAGTACGTCACATCAAAAAAAACACTTCGGTTCCTGTTGTGCTGTTTCCTGGAAGTCCTTCCCAAGTAACTCGACAGGCTGATGCATTGTTGTATCTCTCTTTGATCTCAGGACGCAATCCAGAGTTATTGATTGGCCAACATGTTTTGTCTGCCCCCTTTGTTAAGCAATCTGGACTGGAGATTTTATCAACGGGATACATTGTCGTAGATGGAGGCGCGCCAACCACTGTATCCTACATCAGCAATGCAGCCCCCATTCCGGCCGACAAGGATGACATTGCCCTTTGTACCGCGCTAGCTGGTGAAATGCTGGGCATGAAACTCATCTACATGGATGCAGGCAGTGGTGCGCGGCAGCCCATCACCACATCCATGATAAAACGAGTAGCGGGCCAAATCTCAATCCCACTCATTGTAGGTGGGGGGATAAAAACGCCTGAAAAAGCACAAGAAAATTGCAAAGCGGGGGCCGACTTGATTGTTGTGGGGAATGCCATCGAAAAAGAAGTCTCTCTGATTAGTGAAATCAGCGCAGCCATTAAAAACTCATCATCTCTTTAAAACGAAGTGTTTGTCTACGGCTCACTTCAATTTTATCACCGCCTTTTAGTTCCAATAGTAAACCGCCATTAAAATAGGGCTCTACTTTTTCAATCATTCGCAGGTTGACAATGTGCTTACGGTTAGTTCTGAAAAAAACTTTAGGATCCAGCCGGTCTTCGAGTGCGTTGAGTGACTTTAAAATCATCGGACGATTGGTGCCAAAAAATACACGGGCATAATTACCCACACTTTCAAACAAACGAATTTCACTGAGCTTAACAAACCAGCAACGTTCGCCGTCTTTCACAAATACCTGGTCATTTTCTGTAAGAATGCCTCCATTCAACAACTCCACGTCAGCCCCTGTGTTACGTAATCCCTCCACTGCCTGCACTTTTTGTACAGCATCAGCCAATCGTCGAGGTTCGATGGGTTTCATCAGGTAATCCAATGCGTTTACTTCAAATGCTTTTAATGCAAATTCATGATGCGCAGTTGTAAAGATTACTTGCGGGGCTCTGTCCAATTCTGCCAACAGGTCAAAACCCGTTTTGCCTGGCATTTGGATATCCAAAAAAATAAGATCGGGTTTTAATTGATCAATCTTTTGTATGGCATCTTCTGCGTTTGCTGCTTCTTCAAGTATTTCAATAGCTGGATGCTCTTTTAGCAACTTACGAAGTTCTAGTCGGGCCAGCCTTTCGTCATCAATCAGCAATGTTTTGATCGCCATAAAAAAATATTTAAATAGGAATACTGACAGAGCAAAGCACCACTTCTTTTTCCTGTTGACGGATGGCAAGGCGGGCTTTGTTTCCAAACAATAGTTGAAGCCTGTTTTGTGTACTACTTAATCCAAATCCGGCTGTGATTACCGCACTATTGAGATACCCGCTATTGGCCACTTCCAACACATGATTTCCATCGCGCTTAAATGAGTAGATGCGAATCCATCCTCCATCCAAACGGGTACTAATGCCATGTTTGATTGCATTTTCAACGAGTGTCTGTAACATCATGGGAGGCACGGGCAAATCAAATGTTTCTTCGGCAATATCTAAATCAATCCGTAGCCGGTCTTCAAATCGTATACTTTCCAAAGCCAGATAATCACGAATAATATCCATTTCCTGTCGCAAAGGCACCAGTTGCAGTTTTTCATTTTGCATACTACTACGCAAAAGGTTGCTCAGTTCAGTAATAGCCCGTCTCGCCCGTTCGGGATTGATATCTACCAGCGCACGAATACTATTGAGTGAATTAAAAATAAAATGTGGATTGATATGTGCCTTCAACGTTTTCAATTCTAATTCCCGAACCGTAGATTCTAACTTGAGTGTATCGAGCTGGCGGCGACGGTTATCAGAGTAGTAATGAAAAAAGTAATAGAGCAACAACCACGAAAAAATAAAGAGCCCATTATCGATAGTGATAGCCAACCATTTTTGAAAGTAGCTAAGCTGATATGCTTCTGGTGTCAAAAACAGATCCAAAGACTCTAGCGAAAAAACAACAAGTACTCCATACAAGGACGCACTCAAAATAATAGCTAGAAAAAGACCTGCCCAAGCCCTTTCCAAGGGCTGCTCCAGCCAACGGCTTTTTTTAACAATCAATCGAGTGATATGTGTAATAAAAAATCCTGCTATACAAATAACCAAAATGCGTCCCGCTAATACCCGGGGTTCCAATTGCACATTAAAAATTTTGGCAAACAATGCAGTGATTGCACCCAGCACTCCCCAGCCACAAAACTGAAGTAGCCAATACAAACGTTCACGGGATTGAAATAAATTAATCACTGATTAAAGTTACAGTGCATCGGTATGCAAAAGCAGAAATTTGGACCAGTGGTCCGAAGACACTTTCAACGGACCCTGCTCAACCAACCTGACTTTTCTTTGTTATCTTTACTTTGTAACTTATCCCCCTATGCAAATTACCCCCGGCTCCCTACTCAAGACCATTGATTCACCGGAGGATCTAAAAAAAGTTCCGAAAGAAAAATTACATCAGGTATGTGATGAACTGCGCCAGTATATCATTGATGTAGTGAGCGTACATGGAGGGCATTTTGGTGCTAGCTTAGGTGTTGTAGAGTTGACAACGGCCCTCCATTATGTGTTCAATACCCCCTACGATCAATTAGTATGGGATGTGGGTCATCAGGCTTACGGACATAAAATTCTAACAGGCCGTCGCGATAATTTTCCCACCAACCGTAAATACAAAGGACTCAGTGGGTTTCCCAAACGCAGCGAAAGCGAATATGACACGTTTGGAGTAGGTCATTCTTCTACCTCTATTTCGGCCGCACTCGGCATGGCTATGGCTGCCAAGTACAAAGGTGAAAAAGACAGAAAAGTGGTTGCTGTAATTGGTGATGGAGCCATGACTGCAGGTCTTGCCTTTGAAGGGATGAACCATACCGGTGTTGCAGACGCAGACGTCTTGATTATCCTCAATGATAACTGCATGGGTATCGATCCCAATGTTGGAGCGCTCAAACAATATCTAACCGATATCGCCCTTTCTCCTACCTATAACAAAATGAAAGGAGATGTCTGGAAACTTTTGGGGAAATTACCCGTAGGAAAAAATTTCAGTCGCTCCATGGCCCATAAATTAACCGAGGGCATTAAAGGAGTAATTAGCAGCAGTGCTAATTTGTTTGAGGCCCTCAACATCCGATACTTTGGCCCCATCGATGGTCATAATATTTCCAATTTGGTTGACACATTAAATGATCTGCGCAATATTCCAGGTCCCAAACTTTTACACATCATTACCACGAAAGGAAAGGGCTATGCGCTGGCTGAAAAAGATCAAACCAAATGGCATGCACCAGGCTTATTTGATAAGGTGACCGGTGAGATCATGCAAAAGAAAAAAGAAGGTCCACAGCCTCCTAAATACCAAGACGTATTTGGTCATTCCATTATTGAACTAGCTGAACAGAATGAAAAAATATTCGGGATTACGCCCGCAATGCCTTCTGGTTCTTCATTAAAATTTATGATGGAGAAAATGCCGCATCGAGCATTCGATGTAGGCATAGCCGAACAACATGCGGTAACGGTAAGTGCCGGAATGGCTACACAAGGGCTAAAAGTATTTTGTAATATTTACTCTTCATTCATGCAGCGTGCTTATGATTCCGTTGTGCATGATGTAGCCATACAAAAATTACCGGTGATCTTTTGTTTGGATCGTGCGGGCGTTGTAGGAGATGATGGACCTACACACCATGGCTGTTATGACGTTGCTTATTTTCGTTGTATCCCCAATATGATTATTAGCGCGCCCATGAACGAAAGTGAATTGCGTAATCTCATGTATACCGCACAACTAGCAAGCACAAAACTTCCATTCGTCATTCGCTATCCGCGTGGTGAAGGAGTAATGACAGAATGGAAAACGCCTTTTAAAGAAATTGAAATTGGAAAAGGCCGCAAATTAAAAGACGGCGAAGAGATTGCGATTTTAAGCTTGGGTCATCCGGGTAATTTTGCGGCGGCTGCCATTCGTGACTTGATGAGTGATGGTATTCGCCCTGCGCATTATGACGTTCGATTTGTAAAACCCCTAGACGAAGCGTTATTACATGAAGCCTGCAAAAAATATCCAAAACTAATTACCGTCGAAGACGGTACGGTGAAAGGCGGTTTTGGTTCTGCCGTATTGGAATTTATGGCTGAACATGGCTACAAAAATGATTTGCAGATACTAGGAATCCCCGATCGGTTAGTAGAGCATGGCACGCCGGCCGAATTACATCGCGAGTGTCATTACGATGCAGCTGCCATTGCAGCAACCGTACAAAAAATGGTAGGAGTGTCTGTAAAAGTTTCGAGTTAATTCAACGTAGGATCCACTAGGTCTATCGCTGCAGCTTCAGCCTGCGCAGCGCCCTCTTCATCATATTCAATGATGAAATTATTTTTCCCTTCCCCAATTAAAATGCGGAGGTAGTGCAGCTGAATTAATTCCAGAACCGATAGAAACATGAAAATAGCATGCACCCTGTTTTCGCAGATTTCAACTATTTTCTCAAAAGAAAGTGTCTTTTCTGTTTTGGCCATGGACAGCATTGTTTTTCTGCTATCCTCCATGGTGTAATTGTAGCGCACCACCGTGTGAACGGGTTTGTTCACCCGATCACTGTATTTGTGTAAGGCCTTCTCAAAGGCCTTCATGAGTTTGAAAAGGGTAACCTGGGTTATCTCTGTACCCTCGCTGGCTTCTTCGCCAATCAAAGAAAGTTCACGCTGAATATTTCCTCGCTTCACCATCAACAAACGTTGAGCTTCCATCTCTGCCATTTGTACAGAGGCTTCTTTAAAACGTTTGTACTCCAATATCTTGTTGATCAACTCTGCACGAGGATCAATTTCGTTGCCCTGCTCATCCAGTTCTTTTCGGGGCAACAACATTTTTGCTTTAATGCGCATCAAGGTTGAAATGAACAGGATAAACTCACTGCTAAGCTCTACATTCAGTACCTCTTGTGCATGGATATACTCTAAAAAATCATTAGTGATACGAGTAATGGGGATATTGTAAATATCCAATTCGTCTCGTTCTATAAAAAACAACAGAAGATCAAAGGGACCTTCAAATTGCGGAAGTTTAATCTGGTAAGAATCCGAATGCACGTATTAATTCTTTATTGTTTGTGACGCAAGTAAACAAATTTACAGAACTTTGCGCCCGATGTCCAACAAATTAATCAGCTGGTTGCTCTTTGTGCTTCTTTCTATAATCTGGGGAAGCTCTTTCAAACTAATGAAAGATAGCACAGGCGCCCTTACCGGCTCACAGATCGCTTCGTTACGCATTTTTGCTGCTGCCCTTGTTTTGCTGCCCTTTGCTTTTTTGCAATGGAGAAAAATTGAATTGAAAAGACTTCCGCTAGTTGCATTCAGTGCTGTAATTGGCAATTTGTTACCTGCCTTTTTATTTGCTATTGCCCTCACCCGAATCGACGGGTCATTAGGGGGGATTCTAAACTCTCTTACTCCCATCTGTGTTGTACTAATCGGAGTCCTTTTTTATGGGGATACAATAGCCGGTCAAAAAATATTTGGCTTGTTGGTAGGTTTCATTGGCCTTGTACTGCTCACGCTTGCACCTATTTTTATGGGTGAACGTTCGATCAGTTTTGAAAATCTCAGTTATCTATTACTACCTGTAGCCGCTACCTTGCTATATGGGATAAACGTAAATATGGTCAGCCACCGGCTAAAAGATATTAACCCAATTAATCTGGCTACCGTTTCTGTTTCCTTTATGATTTTTCCTTCCGGACTTTTGCTGGGATGGTTGGGATTCTTTTCGCTTGACTTCTCCAATACAGCCGTGCAACAAGCTATAATTTCTATCTCTGCACTTGGCATTTTAGGAAGTGCTTTAGCCACAATCATCTTTTACTCACTAGTGCAGCGAGCAGGAGGATTGTTTGCCTCTTTGGTAACGTACGGAATTCCCTTTGTTGCGCTGTTTTGGGGATTTTTAGACCACGAAGCAATAACGAGGCTAGAAGTAGGTTGCTTACTGCTTATTCTTGCAGGAGTATATTTAGCCAATAGTAACCCAATCAAAAAGAGAACCAAGGCCAACTAAACAGCCATAATTTCTTTTTCCTTAGTAGTAAGATGCGTCTCTACTAAAGTAATATGCTTGTCCGTTAATTGCTGAACATTTTCTTCAGCATCTTTGCAAACATCTTCGCTCAAGCCATTTTTTTGCAGCTTTTTGATCTGCTCAATGGCATCCCTGCGAATATTACGAATGGCCACTTTGCATTGCTCACCTTCGCTCTGGCATTTTTTCACCAGTTCCTTTCTTCTTTCTTCCGTTAGCGGGGGCATAAAAATGCGAATGAGTACCCCGTCATTTTGAGGGGTCACACCCACATTAGCAGCAATGATCGCTCGTTCGATGGGTTGCACCATATTCTTTTCCCAGGGCTGAATGCTCAAGGTGCGTACATCCAACACACTGATATTCGCCACCTGATTAATGGGAACGGGCGCGCCATAATAATCAACAACCAGCCCATCAAACATTTGAGGGTTGGCCTTGCCGGCTCTAATCTTAATTAACTCGGCCTCCAAGTGGCCGATCGCTTTTTTCATGTGATCATGCGCATAAGCGCTGATCGATTGAACATCCTCTGACATAGGCCAAAATTATGAAGTTTTACACACTAATTGGAGGATGGATTTACTATTCCAAAAAGAAATAGGTTTGCAAAAATCTTTCCCATGCCCACTACTGCCGAATTAAAAAATATTGCCACTCAGATCAGAAGAGATATTGTTCGCATGGTACACGCCGTAAATAGCGGTCATCCTGGCGGTTCGTTGGGTTGTGCAGATTATTTTACTGCGCTTTATTTTAAAGTAATGAAACATGATCCATCTTTTAAAATGGATGCAACTGATGAAGATATTTTTATTCTCTCCAACGGGCATATCTCACCTGTATTTTACTCTACGCTCGCACGTAGCGGGTACTTTGATAAAAAAGAATTAGGGACTTTCAGAAAAATCAATAGCCGTTTACAAGGACACCCCGCCACACACGACCATTTACCAGGTATACGCATTGCTTCTGGCTCCTTGGGGCAGGGGTTGAGTGTGGCAGCGGGAGCCGCGCTGACAAAAAAATTAAATGGTAAAAAAGAACTTGTCTTTTCCTTACATGGTGACGGAGAATTGGACGAAGGACAGATTTGGGAAGCTGTATTATTTGCAGCCCATCATAAAGTTGACAATCTCATTGCAACCATAGACTGGAATGGTCAACAAATTGATGGCCCAACTGACAAAGTAATGAAACTGG